>Ga0256405_10000914_pt1 | contig 88927 bp, 77 predicted proteins | sample RumenRJG_02DNA_FD_189096 | JGI IMG/M metagenome (GOLD analysis project Ga0256405, IMG submission 189096) | Bovine rumen microbial communities from Lethbridge, Alberta, Canada - RJG_02 | ecosystem: Host-associated > Mammals > Digestive system > Stomach > Rumen | place: Canada: Alberta... | reverse complement strand
TGGCAACTTCGGGCTCATATACAGACTTAACAAATACGCCCACACAATTAACAGATTTTTCAGGTGTTTTGCCGGTTAGTCAAGGTGGAACAGGCGCTACAGACGGCGCAATTCCAAGAAGATTTACACTTTTTTCTTCCATAGAAGGTGTAGAGCCTACAACTATTACGCTGAGTGATTCTTACAAAAATTATCAGAAAATTGGGCTCGTAACTTCAAACCCGACAGTAATGAATGAGACTGAATACGAATACTCTGAATTTTCGGTTTTTCCAGATGTTGCCACTCAAAGATATTCTGCCCGCGATTTTCGTATTGGTGAAATTGAAGCACCTTTAGTTATTTACTTAATGGAACTAGATTTTTCTGGTACAACAGTTTCTTATGTAGCGGGTAGAGAGTGGATTATTAGGGTTGGCGGAGGTTCAGAAGTCATGGACGTGAAATTAAAAATCCACTACATCTATGGCTATAAATATTAAAAAAAGGTGACTTAAATGATTAAATTGTTTAAATCTACCGATAAAATCTTTAATTCAAATGGTGACAAAATCATAAAAGCTTATAAAGCTAAGGTACACAAAGAGGATAATGGTGACTTTTATTTAGACCTCGAGTGCCCGCTTATTTACGCTGACGACATAGTCGAAGATGCTGTTTTAGTAGTAAATTTGCCGCAAGGCGAGCAAGCATTTAGAGTTACAAATGTTTCTAAGACAAAAAGTAAAGTTTCTACTAAAGCCTGGCATGTTTTTTACGACTCTAAAAATTACTTAATTAAAGACTCCTATGTTGTAGACAAAGACTGTGCTGGCGCCATGGAACACTTAAACTTGGCAACCGAGCCTGCAAGCCCTTTTAAGACCTATTCTGATATTACTTCTGTTGGATCTTACCGTTGTGTTAGAAAATCACTTTTTGAGGCTTTAGAATTAGTTAGAGAGCGTTGGGGCGGGCACTTAGTTCGAAATAATTTTTCTATAGGTTTAAGCCAAAAAATTGGCACAGATACAGGAGTAGTTATTAGATATAGAAAAATTTAAAAGAAATATCCTGTGAAGAAAATTGGGATGATGTTGTAACAAAACTTTTACCTGTTGGGAAAGACGGTATTTTATTAAATGAGCTGGACCCTGGCAGAAGCGTTTATTTATCTTCTGCACAAAGTTATTCTGTGCCGTACACTAAAACTGTTTCTTTTTCACAAGATAGTGTAGACGAAGAAGACTTTAAAGATGAGGACGGAAACACAGATGAAGTAGCTTACAAGACCGCTTTAGTCGAAGATTTAGAGCTTCAAGGTATAAAGTATCTAGATGAAAACTGTAAGCCAAAAATAACGTATACTCTAAGGGCTGACTTAGAAAATATTACTGACATTGGTGACACAATTGAGGTAATTCATGAGCCGCTTAGTATCAACTTGACGGCTGCGGTTGTGGCTTTTGATTATGATTGCATCCTTAAAAAGTATACAGAGATTACCTTTGGAAATTTTCAAAAGACATTGTCTAACCTTTTAAATGATGTAAATAATCAAACAAATGAGATTGTGACTGAACAAACAAACCAGTTGATGAATTCATTTAGTGATGAACTTGCTGCTTCCACGGATGAAATTTGGGACATTTTGGACGGTTACAATATTATTTACGAAGGCGACAAACTTTTTATTCTGGATAGATTGCCTAAAAGAGCCGCTCAAAGCGTAATTTTGTTTGATGAAAATGGTCTAAGCATTTCATACAACGGGCTTTATGGGACTTTTTTAAAAATCTTTGATATTAAAGGGTCTATAAATTTTTCACCTTTAAAAAAGGTTTTGTGGGGCGTTGTAAGCCTTGGAAAAGCTAATAATCATCAAGGTTCTATAAAACTTTTTAATGGAGCAAGTGAGTTTCTAGCAGAGTTTACAAAAGACGGCATAGAGTTTTATGGGGCACTGAATTACTATGCTATTTCAAATAAATCATACTTTTTCGTGGCATATGACAGTCATGGGAACACTTTAATTGATATAAAAAAACAACAAAATATTTGCCAAAAAAGGTGAATTTAAAGAGCTAAATATTGGCGAAAATATAAGATTTTTAACAAATTCAAGTGGCGCGGGAATTTATTTGAGTTAGGAGGTAAAATTTTTGGGCACTTTAGTTGCTACTTTAAGTACTAGAACTGAAGAGAATATAGGTGTTAATTGGATTTCTGAAAATAATCTAAATAAACTTTGGTACTCAATAGACAACGGACAAAAATATATACTAGCTGACCAAACAGGTCTTGATGGTTACTTAAGTTTTTACGACTTAACTCCAAACACAGAATATAAAATAATCTTAAAGGGCGCCGAAAAAAACGGTGCTATTATTTTTTCTGAAGTTTTAGATATATCAACCTATGACTACCCTTTTTGCAATAAAACTCCGGATTTTACAATAGGTGGAAAGCTAACTTTAGGTTTTTACAATCCTTTAGAGCGTGAAATCACTGTAAATTTAATAGGTGCTGACGGAAGCGTAATAAGCAATGACACTATAAACGTCAGAACTTTAACAGGATTTATAGACGATGAGATGATAGAATGGTCGCCATTTCTCTACCAACTCAACTATAAAATCCGCAGCCTTCTTTTGATCATCCGTCCTATTATTCATATAATACCATTTAGTTAAAGGAAAAAGACCTTCGCCCTCAAGCCACCATAAATTTTCCGCTCCGAATTCTTCTAAAAATTTAAGTTCCCGGTCCAAGTTTCCAAAATAATCAAGAGTCAAGCCTCGAACATAAAGAGCATCCCCGAATTTTGCCAAATTCACAAATGCATTTTCCACTTCATTCTTGTTAACTTCATTGTATTCTTCGCCTAATTCAGCGGTTGCTGACATAAAATGATAAGCATTAACAAAAAACTGCTCCTTAAACCACTTTTTACCCTCTTCAGGTATTTCGCCTTCACCATAAAACCAAGTTGGAAACTCCCTGGCCGAACCAAGATCATTCGCCATCGAACAAAGACTATTCGCTGCCGAGCAAACAGATGCAGTCAGAGATACACTAGAAATTCCTTTAACAAAAAACTTATTCATAAAAAACCTCCAAAAATTAATAAAATTCCTGCCTTCCATCAGTGGATATAGTCATTGTACCACATTGTGCCACCATATTGTCAAGTATAGATTACACGGTAGCAAATCTAGTTGCAACAAGGACATAAATAATTTATCATAAAGTTTACGGTGCTTATAAAGCAACAAATCGCACTAATTAAAATCGATTATTATATGTATTTTAAAAATAAATTTCCTATCAAAATACTACGTTTCACTATGCTAACGACAAATTAATAGCAAAGCTTGGCTCTTTAGCGGTGAATTTTAGTTGATGGATTGGGACGTATAAAGAGTTGGTGGAAAAAGAAAACTTATATGTGCTGAGCTCTTTAAAACAAAGGCTTAATATAGTATAATACTAGTAGAGCAACAAGGGTAGTCCTGTAAAATCCCTCTCGAGCGAACTTAAAATTTGTTGTCGAGGAGGTGATTGGATGAATTTATTGCTGAAGTTTTTCACGTGGATTGTAAATAAAGTGCTAAAAAAAGGCAGTTGCGCATTTAAATACAAACACACAACTACCAGTACTGAAATTACATTTTACGAGGACTGATGCAAAGCCCTTGTCGCTCTTTATTATATCAATAAAAAGCAAAAAAGATACATAAAAAACTCTCCATGGTGCTTGGAGGGCTGAATTTTATTATTCAAAGGAGTACTTAAGTGAAAAAAGTTTTTTCTATATTTTTAGTTTTTACAAATTTGTTTTTATCTAAAAGTTTAATTTGTTTGGCTGAGCCAAATGAAAAAGTTACCTCTAAAAAAGTCGTAACTGTAGAAAAAAAGAAGAAAAAAGCGGAAGAACAGAAAAAAGTCGAAGAAGAGGTAGACGAAGTAGAAAATGAAGCTGAGAATTCAAAAAATAGCAGTATATCAATAGAAATTAGCGATGAGACAATAGAAAAAATAAAAGAGATGTTAAATTCAGAAACAAATGAAAATTATGCTAAAGCACGCCTGACAATAGACGCAATTTTTAGTGTTATTTTGGGTGTGAATTTATTGTGCTCTTTAAAAGAGAGATTTTTTTCTTCGCCAGAGCCAGTGATAGCTGAAAAAGTTCAAAGTAAAACTTGGTTTAATTCCGCCTTAAGTGTAACAAAGAACGTTTTCTTTAAAGTGGTTGATAAGATATCCACTGCCTTGCCGTTTTTGTTGCTTTTAAGATACTTTTTGTAATTTAAAGATAAACTTATTTATTTTTATAAACTTTGTTGCTTTTTCCATGCAAATGTTGTATAATGTATGTATAACCTTTATTGAGAGGTTTTTATGGATCTTATTGAAAAGAAATTACTAAAAGATTTTTTACCGGAAACAGTAGAGGCTTTTAAAGAGTACAACTTGATTGATGACCCATTATTTACAAAAGCTGCCGAAGATAAAAAGTTTTGTGAAGAAATTTTAAGGACTATTCTTGGTGATCCCGAACTTGTAGTTGTTAGAAATACACCGCAGGCTAAGTTGCAAAACCTAAAAGGTCGCTCTGTTGTGCTTGATGCGCTGTGCAGATTAAAAGGCGGGGTGATGGTTGATATTGAAGTTCAGAAAACAGACAATGATGATCACTTAAGAAGGGTAAGATATAACGGTGCTGCTTTGACGACAAACATTACAAAGACGGGCACAAAGTTTTGCGAAGTACCAAATGTTATAATTATTTTTATCTCAACGTTTGATATATTTAAAGACGGTTATGCTTTGTACCACGTGGACAAAATTGTCCGTGAATCTTCTAGAAAAGTAGAAGATGGCTTAGAGGAGATCTATGTTAACTCAGCTGTTAAAGATGGTTCTAAAGTCTCTGAACTTATGAAACTTTTTGTGGACTTTAAGGCATATAATAAAGATGAGTTCCCGGTTGTATCCGAATCTAAGAGATTTTATAAAGAAACAGAAGAAGGAGCGCGTGCTATGTGTGAAATTACTGAAAAGTACGGAAAAAAGTTATATAAGAAAGGTGAAGAGCAAGGTGAAACAAAGGGCTTTTTAAAGTCGATAAAGAACTTAGTAGATAGTCTTGGGTTTACTGAAGAGAAGGCCATGGATGTTTTGAAAATCCCTGTAAATGAGCGTTATATTTACTTTGAAAAGCTGAAGGAAGTAAAGTAAAGTAAAGATTAGTTTAATGTAAAAATACAGTCGACCTTTTAGGCCGGCTCTTTTTGTGTTTATAAAGCAAAACAACTCCCAAGCTCGGGAGCTGTTTTGTGCCTTTTGAAGTCTAAATTGTACAAAAAGTGAGGTGTAAGTGTCAATGAAAATGTACTATTTCTACGGAGTTATGGGTTCAAGCAAGACAGCTATGGCTTTAATGAAAAAGTTTAGTTTTGAAGAACATGGTAAAAAAGTTCTTTTGGCTAAACCGGCTACAGATTTTAGAGACGGCGAAAGAGTTTTAAAGTCCAGAATAGACCTAAAAAGTATAGCTGTTGTTTTAGAAGAAGGCGAAACTTTAAGGGAAAAAGTTAAAAATTTAGATCTTTACGACGTGATAATCACAGATGAGTCGCAGTTTGTTACAGAAAACCAAATAGAAGAATTAAGAATGTTGGCTGATAACGACTACATTGTTATGTGTTTCGGCCTTAAAACTGACTATATGAGCCGACTTTTTGAAGGTAACAAACAGGTCTTTTCATACATTAGAAAACTCCTAACTTCTTGCATTTACACCCACAAATTAATACCACAATCTACCAAAAAAGCATTTTTCTGCGGCACTATTTCCTTATATAAAAAAACTAAATAATATTTAACTTCTAATTTGACATTTTAGGCACAAAAAGAACATTTTCATAATCTTTGTTACTGGCTTCATCCTTTAGAGAGTAAAGTTTGCCACATCCACACCCAATAACGAAATTAAAATCCGACTTGTCGTCATAAAAGCGTAACAGGGAATTCTTTTTACTATCTCTTTGCCGTTCAAATATTCTAAACGGAGCATCGCTTATTTTATCAAAATTTAGAATTGACTCGTTTAACAAATTGCGTTCATTTTCTGTCAAATTTCGAATAAAAAATTTATTCTGGTATTCCTTTTTGCACATAAGGTTTATAAATTCTCCCAATAGCCAATATTCATCTGTATATCCGTCTTCTCCTATTATTTGCTCTCCTTTAGTATCATCGAACACCAAGCATACAGGGTCATTTTTTACCCGTTCTTTCACATAATCTATAAGTGGAAACATAATATTTTTTTTAATTAAGTCATTATTAGTTATATCTTTATCTAACCCTTCTCTAATATACTCCAATAAAGCCAATGAATTAGCAGCTTCCATGTCACATACATACCAATTTTCTTCGCCTTTTTCTTCAATAGCATAAATAACAGCGTCTCTAAATCTAAGATTTTCGTCCCGAAAAGCCATCATATAACTTTTTTCGACTCCTATTTTTCTGAGAAAAAGAAGTACATAGCAAGACATAGTTCTACAGTCAGCACCCATGAGCGGGGACATTGAAAGAGTAGAACATTCATATACTTCTGAAAGATCCTGAAATAATATCGGTAAGGTATATTCTTTCATATTAAACAATGTTTTTACGTACTTTTCTAAATGTTCTGGAGCACATAATTCAGTTAAAACTTGACCTAATTCTTTGCGTCTATTCTCTCCCATAAATTTTCTAATTTGTATTAACGTACCTTTCGTGATGTGCTTTTGACCTATCCAATATGCAATTATGTTTTCTATACACTTTTTATATAGGTCATCTTTTGGGCCCTTCGCACAAACAATTTGAGTACTGGTAAAAGAAGTAGTAAATGTGCTTACGAGCCCCGTTGTTAAACAAAAAGCCTTTTTAGTCATAATTTGTAATTTTCTCACATAAAAAAGTATTTAAGGGTAATCCAAAGCTTTTTAAAAATCAACACGCATTACCCTTTTCCATTCTACCTGTACTTTAACGAAGTGTAAATAATAAATTTGATATCTTACAAAAATATTAATAAATATATATTTATATGCAAAATATTTTTTAAATCTGATTAGATCTTAGAGTTTATTCATTAATACAAAAATTCAATAAAAAGAATTAAGCTAAAACTTCCTATTAACAAGAAAACTTTGGCAAAAATAAGTGATACCAAGGGGAGGTTACACAGGCTATGGCAGAAACAGAACCAAAAAGAAAGATGATTTGTTCGAGCAATTTTATAGAAGTGCTAAATCCAATAATGTTCCGGTTGGTGCCTATTATTATTCTTGCGCTAACGATTATCAGTTTGGTAAAGAGGAAGCTTTGTTTTTTTATGAAAACTGTCTAAAAGGCAAATAATTTGAATACCCAATATGCATAGACGTCGAAGAAAAACGTTGGCAAAATGACAACAAAAACGGCGTTACAGACGCCATAGTCGCTTTTTGTGACACTTTAGAGGGAATGGGCTTTTATGTTGGGGCTTATGCCTCAAAGAGTTGGTTTAATGAAAAAATTGATACTGCAAGATTAAATGACTACACAAAGTGGCAAGCTGCATGGACTAAAAATGGACCAAATTTTTCATGGCCTGGAACTCACATTTGGCAAAACAGTGACAATCTTAGGCTTGGCGGAGCTGTAGTTGATTCAGATATTTGCTACGTAGATTTTCCGACAATTATAAAAAACGGGGGCTTTAATTGGTTTGGGAAGCCCAGTCAAAGCTGTACTGATGCACCTTCAGAACCTATTATTTACACGGTAAAAAAAGGCGATACTTTGAGCCAAATAGCTGTGGATTACCACACAACTGTCAAAGAATTGGCGGCTAAAAACAACATAAGAAACGTGGATCTTATTTATGTGGGGCAGAAGTTAAAAATTTAGTTTTTAGGATTATTTCTGCAAAGCTTTGAGGTACATTTCACGGTCTTCTTCTTTTATTTTTAAAGCATCCATGGCTTTTTCGGCGGTCAAATCGAGGCTATCCATTAAATTCCTAATCGAAACAAATCGTTCTTCTTCTCTACCTTCTTCTCTACCTTCTTCTTTGCCCCACGCTCTGATTTCATCAGTAAATTCACACATTTTCTTCACTCCTTCAGGATTAGTTTTCCAAAATCTCTTAGTTTCTGAGATTTTAGGGAATAATTCATCATTGTATTCAGAAGTTGTGCTGAATATTCGCATCAACTCTGCAATCTTAGAGCCGTCATTAACTTTAGTATTCACAAAAATTTCTTCTAAACCATCATCTAATTTTTTGCCTGTTTCTCTAACAACCCGCTCTACATGGTAAACAGTTAAATTATCTTTAAATGGGTCAAACTTAGTGATAAAAATTATGCAAACATTTGGCACGTTTTTATATAAATCACCTTTAAGTTCCAAATTGGATGTCAAAGCAGAAGCGTTATACCTGGCTCTTTTGAATATATCGTCACTATTAGCATTTTGTACTTCAATGTTAATATATCTTCCATCGCCTGTAATGCAGAGCGCATCCAACTCAACTTCTTTACCATAGAGATTATTGATTTTAAAACTTGGATTATTTTTTACAACAACTAACTCCGGATCTCCGTACAAAGTCCTCAAAAGCTCCTGACAAAACTCTTTGTTTTTAGCTGCTTCTTTAAAGAGCGGGTCGCTCATAAAGGTCATACTTGCAACTTTTTCTTTTATTCTTTTGTCCATTTATACCTCCTTTCTCTTAATTAATATTACCTGCCCAGTATTTATCTTCAAAAGTCGTTTCACAAAAGTTTAACATAAAAAAACTAATTAATCACATCTACTACTATTTTAAAAATTTCCTTGCTTATGTCTTCTACGGCTCTTACTTTCCCAGTTTTTTCGTCTGTGCATTTCACGGTTTTCCAACCAAATTTTTTAGATACATAAAAAGCAGCTTCTCTGCATTTGTAAAGTTTTTCAACGTTCCTTTCATATAAGTCTTTCTTGCTTTCATCCCCGCTATATCTTTTTAAAATAAGTTCTTGGCACTTTTTAACTGGCATATCTAAAAATATTACTAACTTAGGTCTTGGAAGTCCCAGCTTATTGTACTCGTAGTCAAAGAGCCATTCTAAATAAAATTCCCATTCTCCCCTTTTTAAGCTGCTTAACTGATAAATTGCATTAGAAGTAGTGTATCTATCTGCTATTATTATATGCCCTTTTTCGTATAATTTTTTCCATGATTTAACAAAACTAACATATCTGTCTACTGCAAAAAAAGACGAGATAGCGTAAACATTTTCGGGGTCACTACTTTCCCCAACTTCAGAGTTCAAATACATCTTTACAAGCGCAGAAGACTGACTTTCATAGTTCGGAAAACTAATTAAATAGGCAGATTTTTTTTTGTTTTTTAATTTTTTTAAAAGACTTTTCGTCTGAGTGGCTTTACCGCTGCCATCCAGGCCTTCTAATGAAAACAAATTATCAAATTCTAGCATAATATTAAATTTTATACTATTTAACAAAGTTTGTTAATAAAAATAAAGCCATTGCAGCATATAAGTAGTAAACGAGATAATCAGGAGCTTTGACATTAAGAAAATTCTTAGAAACATAATATAACGACTACTTTAAGGTATGGGCTATTTTTTAATAAGAGCCATAAATTGATATAAAATTTTCGGTTGCTTTATATATTGCAATGATAAAACCTGGTAGACTTAATTAAATAATTTGTGTTCTGAGCTAAAGCAAATTTTAGAAATGTGTCTATTTCTAGAACATAACTTTTTAAATTTTAAGATTTTCAATATCTTGCTCGCTATATTTATACACTTTTAGCATTGACCTGTATAAGGTAAGTTTTTCTTTATCTCTCAAATTTTATACTACTCATACTACTGCTTTTTGGAGATTTTTTAGTGCTTTAATAGTACTCTCAACTGTACAACTTACTTTATGATAAAAAAATTTATCCATTTCAGTCAGTGAGAAGAAAAAACTAAAAGAGTTTTGCCAACTTTTTACAAGCGCCTTCGCCGGAACAAATTATAACAACTTCGTCGCCTGAATGAAAAAATGTATCACCTTGCGGAATTATAAGGTCACCTTCTCTTATTATAGAAACCACTAAGGAAGTTTTAGGCATTTGTAAGTCTTTCAAAGATTTACCTAATATTTTTGCTTTTGAAGAAACTTTAAATTCATTAATACTCGCTTTTCCTTTGTTTAAACTGGCTACTAATTTTCCTCCAGCTGTATCCATCTCATGCTCAATAAGCCTTGTTACTATTTCAGTGTTGCTAACAATATTAGTCATTCCTAAACGTCTTAAAGCTTCTAAGTTACCTGGGTCATTTGCGCTCACTATTACTTTTTTTACTTGAAACTTTTTCTTTGCAAGTTGAGCGGCTACTAGATTATCTTGGTCCGAACCTGTTGCTGCAATAAAGCAGTCTACTTTGCCATTAATAGAACTAGCTAAAATTTCTATTTCTGTTCCATCCCCGCAAATAACTTCAGCATCTAGGTGATCCGCTAAATATACACACCTAGATTTATCTTTTTCTATTAAGTTAACCTCATAGTCTCTATTTAACATAGTCTTTGCAATATAAAAACCGAGTTTACCGCCGCCAACTATAACTATTTTCATAAAAACTATTACCAAACCATATGTTTTAAGAAGAATAAAAAACTACTAAAAGTTAATCGTAAAGAGAGTAAAGCTCCAAAAGACTTTTAGAACAAAGGTACACTACCATCCCATTGCGACTCATATTTTTGCCTGTTTCATTGTACCATGTTTCTACATTTTTTGAGGCCTTTATTAAAATGGTCTTCATAATATATTTAGCTTTTTCACTTAAATTTGGTACATAAACTGGAAACCTCCCTGGCATTGGGGATTCGTCTGCGTTATTTTCACCAAGACCCATACCTAATAAAAACCATTTAGCGTAGTAATTGTTGGTAGCACAAACTATTCCTGCAAAGTCTGCAACTAATTCATCGTGAAGATTATTTCTAGTAGCCCCTAGGAATCTATTTGTAAAATAATGTGTACACTCGTGTTCTCTTCTAATAATTAAAGAATAGTCTTTCCATCTGTCATCACTAAGGTCTAACATATCAGCAGGAATGTTGCTGTAAGGTTTATTTGAAAGAATAATAAATTTATTACTTGCTCCAAATGCAAAACTTGCACCTGTTCTTCTAATGTTTGGCATCTCTTTGCCTTTATTTATTAACTTTGTAACTAGTTGATAAAAATCTTCTTCTTCTTTCGAGTAAATAACAGGAATATTTCCAGCAATTGAATCATAAATCTCAAGAGTTGTAAGTTCAGGGCTTATGAGTTTTATATCTTCATCTCCATGGGCTAGATTCTCATTCAAGGCTTTTTCTATTCCTTCTTTTTCACTAGCTCTTAACACGCACCGCCACTGTGCTACAAAAGGTTCGTCTTCTATTTCTTCTGGAATATTTACGTTTGTGTCAAACTTATTTTCTGTATATTCCATTATTTCTTTTTTTGTGATTTCATCTAGTGAAAAGCTAGATAAAATATCTTTTTTTTCCATAAAAATATATGCTCCTATATACTTACTATCATTAGCCCCAGCTATAAAAAGTATACTTTTTTAATAAAAAGCACTTTACTTAGTCAGGAGCAAAATAAGGATTTGCTCCCTTCTATACCTATATATTATAGAAATCTAACATACAATTTACCTAACTATATATGTAAAATACCAATTCTATTTAAAAATAATATATTTCACACAAAAGTAAAAGCAATTTGATTATTTTCTAACTTAAATATTTTTTATACTTTTATTTTTTTTGTAGTCTAAATTACCAATTCCGCCAGATGCACATTCTAAAATAGTGTCTGAAACTTCACTGTTTTCGAGCTCTTCCTTTGTAAAATCGTATCCGTAGTTAAGTGCTTTTTCGTAAGCTTCATCAATCGACGTTATATTGTCAAAATCGCCATGAAAATTTTTTTCTTCTATTAAGTCTTTTTCAAAATCTTTAATTCCTCCTGGCATATTTTTCCCTCCTTTTTATAGGCGGTGAGTTAATTTATTCTTTTTTACCTTGTTGATTAACCAGCTGTGTATTGTTATTGTTTCCATATATACTTACATATTGGTCGAAACTATTTATTTCAGTGTTGCTGACTTGATTTATAATTGTTTTATTAGCGGCTTTCTCTGCTATACTTTCTCCAATCTCCCACGCCAGACCAACTGGGGGGCACAGAAGTGTAGTAATTGCTTTGGCAGGATTATCTGATACCCAGTTTTTAAACTTTTTCCAGCCGTCCTCAAAAACATTACGGCCCCCAACGGCTGTTGACGCAAGAAGAGAGGAACTGAGTTCGTTGTCATCCAAGACATCTTCTGACGTTATGTTAAACCCTTTACTACGAGCAATAGCGATGGCTGTTTTTACGTTCTTAACACCCAAAAAATTATTCCGAAAGCCTTTATCCTCTTTTATTATTTTTTTTATTCTTTCTACTTCAGTCATCTGGGTTTACCCCCTTTTTTACTCTAGCGAGTATCTTTTCTCTTATTTAAGCTCTAATCTGCAAATTTCAAAGAACGTATGCTAACTTCAGGTGGTGATTTGTGCTAAACAAAATTTAAAGTGTCACTGATCCGAACGGATGTCGTTACGATAAGTCACATTGTTGTTGTTTCCATTAATATCAGCGTTCTGGTTTATATTTGTTGTATTATGCTTTTCGGTTGTGGTAGTAGTGGTGGTGTGCGTTGAATTGTCAAATGTGAAGCCTAAACCTAAGTCTAGAAAACCACCGCCGGATATATTTCCTAAGTTAAAATTCAAAAGTTCCTTCTCAGAAACATTGTACCCTCTCTCTTGTGCTTTTTTTAGCAGCTCTTTTACTGTTCTTAAACCGGCATACTCTTTTCTATTTTTTTTTACGTCATAGGCCCATTTATTAAAATTGCTCAAAGTACTATCTCCTCACCGCATTAAAGAGCCACAAATTATCATTTTTGGGTTACTGTAGAGTTATTGTTGAAATTAAATGAATTATTTGAACTATTATCACCAGTTTTTCCTGACATATCAACGTTTTCGTCATTAGTTATTGTGGTTGTTGTTTGGTTACTTGAGTCAGAACCGTTATCCATATCAAAACCTATACCAACTCCAACGGCCCCTCCTTGTCCGCTTCCATTTCCTCCTCCAGCTACTAGGTCCAAATTAAAGTCTAAAAGTTCCTTTTCTGTAAAGTTAAAACCGTCTTCCCGCGCTTTTTCTAGAATTTCTTGTACTGTAGATACTCCTTCATACTTTTTGGCAGTTTTTTCGTCGTGCTTAAGTTTTTTAGCCCAGTCTACAATGTCACTGCCTTTAAATTTTTCTAAACTTTCTTCCATTTTAAAAGCCTTTCTATATAACTAACATTTTAACTAATTAAAATTTTATTTTTTCTTTCTTTTTTTATTGTACTTAGCATCAAAATACTCACGTACATCGTTTTGTTCTTCTTCAGATAACTCTGTCCATAATTTAGCCGCATTTGCTGCCGCTTCATCAAATTCTTCTTCCCTGCCTTTTGGTATCGCTCCACCAGATGCACTCATCAAATTATTGTCTGATATTTGATTTTTCATAATTTACCTCCTCCCAATTAATAAAAAATTTTTTAAATATCTTTATATATCTTTTCTTCAAACTGCTGATGCAGCTCATTGGGGTTTAACGGCCTGTCTGACATACCTTTGGCAAAACTTGCAGCCTTTTGTACAATTGGTGCTGCTTTTTCAATTTTGTCAGATCCCCAGTTAATCCAGTCTTGTAATTTGTCTGTCCAGTCGCCACCTGCAATTGTTTCCATCTGAAGGTCCATAAATTCTTCAGCAGTAAAGCTAAAACCGTCTTCTGCTGCAAGCTTAGAAACCTCTTTTGCACTTTTTCCTTCATACTTTTTTGAAAATTCTTTGTCTTTTGAAATTTTATCAATAAAAGATTTTAACCCTTTTTTCACTTATATTTCCTCCTTTAAAAATTTTATTCATCATCTTCAAAATCATCATCATCTGTGTCGTCTGCTTCTAGGGCACTGTATGCATTGATTATATTCTTCTTTCTTGACCCTATTTCATTTTTATTCGCATTAAAAGTTTTAGCCATTTTGGTTACCATTTTAATATATTCCTTGGAGTTATCGCTCATTTCATTGAGTTTTTTAGCACCCCCAGAGGCGGCATTCAAATGTTCACCAGTAAGCTCATTAGATTTTTTTAAATTCAATGTAATTTCTCTCCTTTCAAAAAATTTACATACTCCCTACCCTTCCTTCCCATATTTTTCAGTTTTTTTATATATTGTTTTGCTTTAATTAAAAAATTTAATTAAGAGCTTAAAGCTTTCCGTCGCCAGCAGCTTCTACTACAATTGCTAAAATCTCAGGAGTTTTTATTTCTTCTGTACCCCCTTGTACTCCTGCTAACATTTCATCGCTAAGTCCATCTTTTTCTACAACATCTCTGGCAAGTTCTATCATTTTGGTATTAAAATCATCCTCGCTAAAATCATCTTCTAAGTAAGGTTTAGCAACTTCATAGGCACCACTCATAGAGTTTTGTGCTAAAAAATCGTCCCTTAGTTCCTCATTATCCTTAAGTTCTTCTAAAAAATTTCCCATTTTTTACCTCCTATTTTTTATAAGGCTAAAACCTAGGACCAAAGTTTTATTAAATCTGAAGCACTGTTATATTTAGCATCTCCACCACTGATACCCGTTGCTTCATCTATACTAAGGGCTCTGCTTTCGCGTGCCTCTTCTTTCAATTTTTTATCTGTTATTAAGATGCCTTCTTTAAATTCTTCAAAACTAACGTCTGGTATATATTCTTTAGCTAACTCATATCCTTCTAGTGCAGTTTTTGCTTCTAGAAATTTATCTCTGAAAGTAGAATCTGTTAGTAGTCTTTCAAAAAATAGTTCTAAATCTTTATCCATACTAATAACCTCCTTTTCTTCAGGATAAAAGACACCACTCTAAAAATTAATGTATCCTTTGCATTTATAAAATCTAAGTTACAAAGAAGAATTTTTAGGTAAATCAATTTTTATTTTTTGTGTTAGATATTCTGAAAAATAGAAAGCTAAAGCTTTTTACTAAACAATTTGGCGTCTTGCTAGCTCAGCGAACCTACCGTTTAGTTTCATTAGTTCTTCAAATGTTCCCTCCTCAGCAACTTTTCCTTCATGTAAATAAACTATTCTGTCGCAATGTTTTATGGTAGAGAGCCTATGCGCTATTACTACTCTTGTTATGTTCATTTTAGCCAGAGTGTCTACTACTATGGACTGCGTAATATTGTCTAAAGCAGATGTAGCTTCATCAAACATTAAAAGGTCAGGGGAAGATATTAAAGCTCTTGCTATCATTATCCTTTGCTTTTGCCCTCCGGATATTCCCCCACCTTCTTCAGATATCATGGTCTGCATACCCATTGGCATTTTTTCTATGTCTTCAGCGCATCCAGCTTTTTTTGCTGCAGCCCAAGCATCGTCCATATTGGCAAGAGGATTAGTTATTGTTATATTTGCAAATATACTATCTGCAAATAATTTTCCATTCTGAAGCACTATTCCTATTCTTTTTCTTACACTATGAAGATCTAAACTATCGAGGCTCTGGTTGTCAAAATATACTCCACCGCTAGCAGGTTTTTCAAAACCTAAAATTAACCTAAACAAAGTAGATTTTCCACACCCAGTCGAACCAACTATTCCAACATATTCCCCAGGGTTAAAAGATAAGTTTAAGTCATTAATTACATAAGGTGAATCTTCGTTGTACCTAAATTTTAAATGGTTTATATCTATTTTCCCCGAAATAGAGTCAACTTTAGTTCTGTTAGTATTAGATTCGGGAACTTCTTTTAAAATAGGCTCTAAAAGTTCTATTGTTGGCTTTAAAGAAGCTATAGAAGTACCTATTCCAACTAGTTGCATAATAGCACCAGATAATTGTCCATAAGCTACATTATAAGCCATGTAGTCAGCTGTAGAAATTCCCGTGGTATAAACCATCCAGTAAATCCACATAGTACCAGCTAGACTAATTGCACTACTAATAGCACCAGATATTTTTATTACTAAACCAGGTGAAAATTGTATTTTAGAAAGTTTTGCGTAAAGTTCTGCCCACTTAGAGAAAGACCTGACTTCAGCTCCTGCAACTTTTATTTTAGAAATTCCTGTAAATAATTGGTAAACAAGACCAGAAAGTTTAGGCGCAATATCGTTAGCTTTTCTATTTAGTTTTATATTTAAATACCAAACAAAAAGTTGAAAAGCTAAAGTGCTTATTATAATAACGAAAGAAGGTAATACAAACGCGGAAGATATAGAAAAAATTTGCGCCAAATAAATAAAGGAGAATGCGGCAGAAAGAATTGCTGGTAAAAGTCCACTACTAATGGTGTTACAAACGGCATTCATCTTAAAGGTTCTAGTTGCTAAGTCTCCGGAACTATAATTTTTAAAAAAGTTTAAAGGTAAGTTTAAAAGTCGTATCCACAAAGCACCTTGCGTAGCAAAACGAACTTTATCTCCTATTCTATTTATCCAAAAACTTTGAAATAAGCTAATGGCATTGGAAGATATAATAATGCCAACCATAAGCCCCGCAAGAGGAGCTATGTCCTTAATAGTTCCAGATGGTATAATTTTATTGTATATTGTCCGTGATATTAAAGGACTTACCAGCCCCATTACAGTTACAATGGTAGTTATAAGAAATAAAAGCGCAACATCAAACCTAGAAAAAGAACTCATAATGTACATTACTAAGTCTTTTATAGTCATAGATTTGTCATTTGGAAACGGTTTATAAAAACAGTAAACAGGGTCTTCTATGTTGCGCGCTGTTTTAGAGTTTATTCTCACTACTTCGTTGGTATTAGGTGAAATATATTGGTATCCGCCAAATTTACCAGGCAAAATAGCTACTATATTATCTGTTTTGGTATGAGCTATTAAAGGGCCTGCACCTCTTACCCACCATTTACCTTCAAGTTTAATTTTACGCCTTGTAAGTCCCGTTCTACTAATTGCTGTTTCAAATGCACTGTCGTTCTCGCAATCGTGCTTACTTAGGGTTATTCTTGGCATTTTGTAAAAATCTGTTACAGCATCTAAAGCTTTACCAATTTGCACGTTATGGTATTGCTTACTAGCTACCGCCAAATTCTTAACTTTTTCTTTTCCACCTAGTGCTGCCGTACTAGCTTTTTTAAATGAATCTAAAAATATTTCTCTTTCTTTTTTTTTCTTGCTAACAACTTTTTCTAAAAAATTCATAAAATTTAATCCTCCTTTCTTTTATACTAATCACTCGCTTTTAACGAGCTTTGCATATTTTCCGTCTAGTTCTATTAGTTCTTTATGTGTTCCTCTTTCAACTACTTCACCATACTCAAGCATAATAATTTCGTCAGCATCTCTTATGGTAGAAAGTCTGTGTGCAACCACAAAGCACGTTATGCCTCTTCTTCTAACAGCATCCATAACCTCTTTTTCAGTGGTTGGGTCTAAAGCAGAAGTAGCCTCGTCTAAAATCATTATGCTAGGCTGGGCTGCAAATGCTCTTGCTATTTCAAACCTTTGCCTTTGCCCTCCTGAAAAATCTTTTCCTCCTTCTGTTAAAACATGATCATAACCTTTATCTCTTTTTATAATGTCTTCGTGTATGCAAGCGTCTTTGCACGCTTCTAATAAGACTTCATCGCTAACAGTATCGTCGAACATCGTTATATTATTTCTTATGGTATCTTGAAACATTGCTATTTCTTGGTCTACCATAGAAAGTGAACTTCTAAAAACTAATCTATCTATTTCTGTTCTTTTTTTACCATCGAAGAGTATTTCGCCTCCCCTTGGCTCGTACAAACCTGCTATTAATTTTGCCACAGTTGATTTACCGCTACCGCTTCCACCAACCAAGGCTATCATATCACCTTTTTTTACACTAACACTTAAGTCTTTAATTAAGGGGTCTGCTAAGGGACTATAAGCAAAACTTAAGTTCTTGATTTCCACTTGCCCGGTTAACTGAGTAAACTTTTTTCTTTTAAAATTTGGGTCAGTAGTTTCGTTTAGGTCGATTAAAACATCTGGCTTGTAATTAAGCACATCTTCAATTTTAGCCGTCTCTCCACTTAAAGCCTGTATTTGAGTACCTATTCCTGCAAGACTATTAACTGGAGCTAAAAACTGTCCTAAAAATCCTTGAAAAGCATTTAAAGTACCTATTGTAAAGTTACCAATTAAAATATTGTAAACACCTAAAAACAAAATTGCTAAATTTGCAAAACTTGTAAGCATTGGTGCAATTAAAGATAAATACGACCCTCTTTCAGCTAACTTTTGAACAGAGTTAGTAAACTTAGTTTGGTAGCCTATCCATTTTTGAAAAAATGCTGCTTCACTACCACTAGACTTAATGGTCTCTATCATACTAACGCCTGCGACTGTATTTCCGTACACTTGCCCGCTGTCTCTTGCTAAGGCTTTGTTGTCATTTTCGTTTTTATTAGCAATAAGTTTCATTATTACAATGTTAATAAGAGCAACAGCTATACCAATTAAAGACATATACCAGTTGTAATAAAGTATCACCGAGAGATATATAACGGCCATTATAATGTTCAAAAATATTGGTGCTACGGTCTGGCAAATACCCGCGGCAATAGAATCATTACTGTCTTGCCTTGAACTTATATCTCCTGCATACCTCTGAGAGAAAAACTCTACAGGCATTCTAAGCACGTGCCACATAAACATCGTCCCTGAGTTTATACTCATTTTCCCCTGTATTTTTAGTAGGTATATAGACTGCAAGGATTGAAGGACAAAATTTATTACTAGCAGGCTACCCATTGCCATCATTAAAGGCATCATTATGCTTCGGTCTGTTCCAACTAAAATATAGTCTGTAAACACTCTTGAAAATACCGTTCCGATAGATCCTGTAATTGAAAGTAAAAAACCGACAATAACAATAAATGCTAAAGAAGCAGCGGCACCCGTTAACCTTTTTATTATAAATTTAAGTACACTTTGCTTTTCACCATCTGCAACAAACTTTTCACCTGGTTCAAAAGTAAGAACTATTCCTGTAAAAGACTTTTTAAATTCTTCCATTTCTACTTTTCTTATACCGGCCGCGGGGTCTGCTAATATAGCATTGTCCCCTCTAAAGCCACACAAAACTACAAAATGGTTAAAATTCCAGTGTATTATCGCAGGAAAGTCTATTTCTTCTTTCAGAGCATCTATATCATTGTAAGAAAACCCTTTTGCAATCATTCCGTTATGTCTTGCTGCTACTAAAATATTTTTAGCGTTACATCCGTCTCTAGACACACTACATTCAAGCCTTAATCGTTCTAGTGGAATAAACTTTTTGTAGTAAGCAAATATCATGGCCAAAGAAGCAGCTCCACATTCTAGAGCTTCCATTTGCAAGATAACAGGAACTTTCCTAACAGCGCTTGCCATCTTTTAAAAATACCTCCTTCTCTTTAAATTTTTTATATAAGCATTTCAATAGGCTTGTTGCTTTTCTTTATTACAAGAACGTCACAAATAGAGCCCATCTCTACTTCTGTATTTGCACCTTTTGAATTGGACCATTGAAATCCGTTTTTACTTGAACTGTCTGAGTTTAGTCTTATTCTAACTTCTACTTCTGTACCAGTTAACCCTAAAGCTGTAGCGTATTTATTAGACCCCATAGATTTTTTTATACTTTCGGCGGTAATAGTTGTTGTACCTATTTTGGTTATGGCGCCTGAAATATACCCAACTTCTTCTCTTTTTAAATTGTAAGGGGTAACTTGTACCTCCATACCGACTTTAAATTCCATAGCTTGGACGTAAGGTACAAAAGCTAAAATTTCATTCGAACCAGAATTGTCCTCATTAACAATATTTATAGCTACATCTTTCCCAGCTTCAACCTTGTCATTCAAATTTACTATTTTATTTATTGTTCCACCTTTGCTTGCCCTAATAAAAGACCTGTCTACATACTCGCTTATTGCCATTTCTAAATACGAGCCTAGTTGCTGCTTCTCGCTACCTGAAGAGCTTTCGTATTTTGCTCTTAATTGACTTATTTGTTCTAAAAGATTTAAGTCAGGAATAACTACTAAAACATCACCTTTTTCTACAGTTTCTCCTTCATCAACCAAAACGTCTGTAACAATCCCACCGGATGGACTAGTACCCATTTTTACACTATTAGAGGGAAACAAAACTCCTCTAATTTTTTCGCTAGTTGTCATATTACCGTTCACTGCCCAGAAAAAAACACTTGCTATAATTGCCAATATACCTACTACTATTATCCAAACAGAAGGTTTCGTGATTCTAACGTGTTGGTCCAACTGTTCTGGGTTAGAGACGGTGTCTAGAGCTTGCTTCCTAAAAATATTATTGTCTGCCATTATTTCAGTCCTCCTTTACTTAATTTCTATTTCTTCCAATTCACTATTTCTAACCACTAATAAATTTGGTTCACTTTCAAGGTTTCCTTTAGCATTGAATTTTAATGAAGCTATTCCTTCATACCCTTCATTAGCTTTCATTGAATTGACAAATTCCAAGACAGTTGAGTTATTTTGCATTTTAAGCACTATCATATTCACTAAATCGAAGCCTTGAGCAGCTAGTGGAACAGAGGGTACTTTTAAGCTTGTTTTATGTTCTTCATAGAACGTCTTTAATTTAATAGAAGTACTTGTAGGATAATTAGAGGGCATTACCATACCTTCTACATATTTTTCATAACCTTTATAGTAAGATTTATTATTAAAGTAAGGGTCGGCAATAATTGCCATATTAGGATTTTTTGATTTTATTAAAGACATAAGTTTCATGGCCCAGTTTAAATCTGCAAAACTTAGAACTACGGCATCTGTGCCTAAAGCTGACCATCTACTAAATATGCCTTCAAAATCCTGCTCTTTATAAGGGCCTGCAGTAATATCTACTACTTTAACCGTATTGTCTTCATCAACGGCATCGTTAAAGCCTTCTATAAAGTTATATTCAAAGCTATTTTCAGAATGTGCTACTGCTATTTTTTTGTAGCCTTTGCCTACTGCAAATTTTCCAGCAGCTTTTCCGAAATTTTCTGCTGTTGTTTGAAGGTTGAAAACATATCTATTAGACCTATTCATAGTTGCATCATCGGCGCCTTCAATAGAAAACAAAGGTTTATTTGCCTCTTCAAAAATTTTTGCTACTGTATCGAAGGTGTCCATATTTTGGAAACTAAAAGCCATTTGGTACTCATCGTTTTTTATTATTTCTCTAGCTAAAGCCACACCTTTTTCGTAACTATCGTCGTCACTAAAAGTTTTATAACTAACTTTATACCCTTTACCTTTCACATCTTCTGTTGCAAGTTTTATTCCAGCCATAAAACTAGATTTTTCTTCGTAATCTGCACTTGGAACTAAAATAGCAATTTTTAATTCTTTACCTTGCTGTATTGCATTCCAATCTGAAGAATTTTTACATCCCGTAAACGAGATAAGACTAAAAGGTATTAGCAGAAAGATTAAAAACCTTTTTACTAATTTCATATACAACCTCCCTGTTAACAAAAATATTGTTTTCCTGAGTCTTAACCTAAAAAAATGTTTTAAACCTCCTTTTTTAGAATTTTTGCTTTTACTCTTAGCTAAAAAGGTGCACACCAGACTCTTAGGAATTGTAAATTAATTAAATAAATTTGTCAATAAGATTTAAATTTATTAATATTAATTTTAAAAAAATATTTATTTTAAATAAAAAATAGTCGTAATTAAAAATAATAGAGATTTTTGTGTTTAATTTTTTATCACCATAAAAATTCTCTAAAAGTTTATTTATAAGTTTTAATAAAAATAAAAAAGATGTGTAAAAATAAACTTAAGTAAATTAAATATTTTTTAGCACTTAATAAAATTTAATTTTTTTCACTAAATCCTTCCAAGATATGTACTTAAAGCCATCAAAGTAAAGGTTTGGTTCAATATTTTTTATTTTTTTTATTTTATAAACATCGTAAAGTGAAGCTAAAAAATACTCCCTTGAAATTTCTTTTGGAAAAATATTTTCTAAACTTCTTATTTTTCTAAATTTATATTTTTTATAGATTGTCCCGCTTAAAGGAAAGTTTGATTTTTCAGACGTAAAAACAATACTGCTTTTTTTTAATGGTAGTTTGCTCTCTATCTTACTGGGCGCAAATATTATCTTTTCTTTAAATAAATAATTTAAATTGTTGCTTAAAAAAAATGTTGCACCATAATTTTTTAGCAAATAATTTTGTTCTTTTTCGTAGACACTTAAATTATTACTAATAACAGTTAAATTTTTGCAATAAAAAATAAGCCTTTTTAATAAACCAACGCAATGTCCTTGTAGGTCAAATACCGCTAAATTTAGCTTTTCTGGGTCTAATTTGGCGGCATCTAAAATTTTAAAAAAAGCATTCTTGCAAATATTAAAAAGAAATTCTTTACTGGGTTTATATATTTTAAAATCTTTATTTTTTAGTAATTTTAAATTTTTTGGGCACAGAACAACTTTTAAATCATTGCCTACAATTTTTTTTATATAACTGCTGGTTACTTTTTTATTAATAAAGACATTCTTAATTTTTATATTTTTAAAAGTTTTATTTTCTACATCTACTTTGCTTTTAAAAATACCAAAAAAGTTTTTAAAATTTCTCTTAAAATTAGTGTTTTCAGTTAAAGTTATAATCAATTATTTACCACAAATAAAATTATTCTTTATACACTCTACAAAAATTATTTTAAAATTATTCTTACTAGAAGTTTCCTTAGAAGTAGTTTTTTATCTAGGTTTGTGGTTTTGAGCTTTAAGTCTACTGTAGCTAAAAGTTTCATATGCTCTTTTATGTCTTTTAACGTAAGATTTTTACAATACCTTTTTGCAATATCTATTTTGAATTCTTTGTTTTTGTAATCAAAAAGAGTTTTTAGTTCGGTTAGTGACTTTTTATAAGTTTCAAAAATTTTTACTCTGTAAACATCTAAGTAAAAACTAGACATTATATTTAAAATAAATACGGGCTCTTCTTTTTTTAAAAGTAATGTTTCTAGTTTCTTTAAAGCATCTTTTAAATCAAAGTGTGCTATTGCTTTTGTAAGCTCAAAAATGTTTGCTTCTTTTGAAAGAAAAACTATATTTTGTAGATTTTCTGGTTCAAGCGTTTTACTTAAAGAATAAGCCTCTATTTTTTTAAACTCTTCTTTTAAGTTCATTAAATAATTAGGGCAAATTTCTAGAAGTTTGTCTCTTACTTTAAAATTTAGCACTAATCCTTTTTCTTTTTCCCACTTTTCAAGAACTTTTTCTAAATTATATTTAGTAAGTTTATTTGTTCTTAATACATTTCCGTATTTTTGAAAAAATTTGTAAAAATTAAGCCACCAAACATTTTTTAGATTTACCTCTTCACTAGTTTGGGCAATTATAACTGTTATATAATCTGGTAAATTTTTTAAAATATCTTTAAATTTTTTTAAATCGTTTTTGCTTAACATTTCTTGTTTTAAATTAGATATTTTTAAAACTTTTCTTTTAGAAAAAAAAGGTAAAGAATTCACAAACTTTACTATTTCTTCTAAATTAAAACTAAATTCATCTACTTTTTTGTAACTAAAGTTATTAACATCTAAACCTAAAACCTTTTTTTCAAGTTTTTTAGTATAAAGTTCTGTTAAGTAAACTTCTTCTCCAAAAATAAAATATAGACTACCCAATTTATTAGATTTTATATTGTATAAAAATTCATTTTCTGTTAGCAAAGACATAAAAAACCTTTAATTTTTTAAAATAGACATCACATGGTTTAAATACTGTAGCAGAAGTAAAGGCTTGAACATCGTCTCACGGTGAACATATTATTTTAGTTTAAAATTAAATTTTGAACTAAATTTGACACTTTGGTATTGTATCGTAACAGATTTAAATCTGTCCAGCTTTAGTAGCACCTACATAAAAGGAGTTTTTGAAAAACTGGACAGATTCAGGCACCTAAGATTTACGACTATTTGGACGATGTTTACATTTATCTAGCACTGCCAAAAAAGACACTTACACAAGCTTTATTTTAAACTTTTTTAACCAGCAATCTATTTGTATTATATAAGCCATAATTTGCGGCGTTTTCATCAGTTGCCCATACCATGGCTCTTCTGCTTGACTAACGTTTTGTATTAAATATAAAACATTTTCATAATCTAAAATTTCAGAAAGTAAAGAAGTTTTATCTTTTAAGATTTCTTTAACTTTAGCACAAACCGCCTCTGCAAAAATTGGATTATAAGTTTTTGGGTAAGGACTTTTTTTCCTTTTTAAAACTTCATTTGGTAAAATTCCTTTCATTGCCTCCCTAAGAATACCTTTTTCCCTGCCTTTTAAAGCTTTTATTTCCCAAGGCATATTGTAAGCATATTCAACTATTCTATAGTCACAAAAAGGAACTCTTAGTTCTAAATTAGAATACATGCTCATATTTTCGCCTCTTTCAAGGAGAGTCCTCATAAACCACTTTAAATTTAAAATGAACATTTCTCTCATTCTTGAAGACAGTTTCGTTTCATTAGGCAATTTACTAACATCACTTAAAGTGTCTTTATATTTTTGGTAAACATATTCTTCAGGATTTTTCAATAATCCTTTTTTTAGTATACTAGTACGTATTTTTAAAGAATTAGACCAAGGAAAAGTGTCCCTAAACAACGTTTCTTTATTATGATACCACGGGTACCCACCGAAGAGCTCATCTGCACATTCACCTGAAAAAGCTATATTAAATTCTTTTTTTATTTCTTTACAAAATAGTAAAAGAGAAGAATCAATATCTGCCATACCAGGCAACCCTCTAGAAATAGTGGCGTCGTAAAGAGCGTTAGCTAGGTGCCCGTTTGAAAGCGTAACCAATTTGTGTTTTGATTTAATATAATCTACCATAATATTTATAAAGTCTTTGTCTTCTGTTGGCTGGTAAAAATTCTTTTTAAAATATTTATTGTTGTTAAAATAGTCTACAGAGTAAGTTGTTAAAAAACCTAGATTTTTATTTTTTAAATAATCTGCACTTACTTTAGAAACAATGCTTGAATCTAACCCGCCAGACAATAAACAGCAAAAAGGTTCTTTTTCTGTAAGTTGCCTTTTTATAGAGTCTTCTACTAAAAACCTGGTTTTTTCAACAGCAACACTTAAAGAACTACTAAAGTCTCTTGCTTTTAGTTCCCAATAAGTATATGTTTTTAATTTGTTCTTTAAAGTAAACAAAGCACATTGACCAGGAAGTATTTCTTTTACTCCTTTTATTACACCACACCCTGGAGTTCTACCAGGCCCTAGTAAAAATATTTCTTTTAAGCTGTTATTATCAATTATTGGCTTGACTATAGGGTTGCTAAGCAAAATTTTTATATAAGAGGAAAAAATTATTCCAGAATCGTATTCGTAAAAAAATAGGGGTTTAACACCTATTTTGTCCCTTGCTAAAAACAGTTCTTTTTTTGTGTTATTCCAAATAGCAATGGAAAAAACACCGTTAACTTCTTTTAAAAAGTTTTTTCCCCATTTTATAAAAGCTTTAAGAACTAATTCTGCATCACTTTTGCTAAAAATTTTTATTTTAGACTTTAGAAGTTCCTCTGCTATTTCTTTTTTGTTAAATATATTTCCAGAGTAAAGTATAGTATATTTGCCAAGATTTGGTATATTTAGGCTCATTGGCTGTATATATTCTTTTGAACTGTATACCGAAAGGCTTCTGTTTATTAACCTAACATTTGTGTTTTTATATATACCGCTTTCATTTTTCTCCCTGGTGGCTGAAAAATTATTCGCTATTTTGTTAACTGTTTCTTCACTAAATCTATTATTAAAATCTACCCATCCTGCTATTCCGGTCATAAAAAATAACTCCCAATAAATTATTTACAAGAAAACACTAAAATAATTTATTAGGAAGTAAAAATTTCTGTGAAAGAAAAATTTTTTAAAATTTAAAAATAATCTTTAAATTGTGGCTTTCCGTATACAAGTTCAGCCTTTAAATTTCCTGTTTTGTCAAGACCAAGCTTCACTTGCCGCCCTGCTAAACTTATGCCAGTATTTTGTTCACTGGCAACGCCAATAAGCGTTGGAATTAAACCATACGATACCTCACGGAAAGACGCTTTATCTTTAACAGCTTTTCCCTTTAATTTGTTGTAAATTAAATCTAAAACTTCATCATGTTTTGAATCACTTAATGACTCATCTATAAAAAAGTTTGCCACTTCGCTAGAGCCTTGAGTTTTCTTTATTCTTTTGTCAATGTACTGTTTTGCTTCTTCTCTTAAAGGAGCCTTAAAAATAGATATATATTTTACCCGAGTCATAAAGGCTTCCCCAAAGTGTTTGGTAGCATCATTAAGAAAAGCAGAGCGAAGCCTTCCCTTAGCGGCAGATTGGGTTAAGCCCTCCCAGCCCTCTATAAAATCATGGTTTTTAAAGTTAGCCGTCATGTAAATTCCATACGTTATTTTGTATTTTTCCTCGTTATAGTTCCATTTCCATACACCATCATTAAGAGGTTCAAGAACCGAGCCCCACGCAGACGCTTTTGTTTTATCACTTTCGTCAAACAACAAAGGCGTAAATTTTCTGTTAATATCTTCTGCCTTCCCAACAGTTTTGTCTGGCATTATCTCCGCACCTTTAAAACTTGCTGGTGCGCCACTTATTTTCGATGCTACTGACTTTTCATCTTCGTTAACAAAACTTAAACTGTCTCCACTTTTTAGCCCAGACAACAATTCAACATTTAACTCAAAGCCGTAGCTTTTTCCGGAACCACCAGACCCTATTGCTAAGTAAATAGGCACACCTTTGTCTCCTCTAGAAGGGTCGAATCTAATAAGATCTTTTATGTAAGAGATAAGATTTTTCTTAGCATCATCTAGGTTAATACCCTCCCAACGTTTGTCTAACCAAGACCTAACAGTACCGTCGTCTAAACGTCTGTCTAGCTCTTTAAATATAATGTCCCTATATTCAGCCTTACTTTTTTCACTTGTAGGAATAAACCCGTTGTATCCTACCTTGTAAGCGGAGTAGAGCTGGTAAAATTCTGCGTTTTTTATGCTGTCTTCAAATTTTTTTCTGTCCATTGTAAGAAACATATGGCTGCAGTCCTGGGCCATACCTTCAACATCGGGTACGTCGTCGCCTTCTTTTACCTTACGAATCGATGTTATATCAAAAACTTTTTTCTTTACGAACAAAGCACCAACAGCTGCTAAAGTACTCACAATTTTAACTTTGCTTTTTTCCCAGAACTGTTTTGCTTTATAAAAAAAACCTTGAGAAGCCGCACTCTTTGCGGCAAAAGCAGGATTAATTTGAAATATGCTAGAAGTAATAGAAGCTGCCACTATACTTGAGGTTATAAATTTTTTTTTCATGTTAAGGATTCTCCCAAAAATAACAGAAATTAAAAAAAATAAAATGAAGACAAAGTATTGTTCTTAGTTAAGTTAAACTATTACACAGTCTTGTATATAAAACTAATACGCACATTTTAACATAAAATAACTAAAAAGTAAACCTTTTTTTATAATAAAGGCTAATCTTAGTGCTATAAATTGTGTTTTTGCTTGAAAGAGCTTAAAACTATTCAATTGGTAGAACAAGGCTAGGTAGACTTAAGTGGAAAAATACATATTGCAAACTAAAAAAGTTCAAAAAATACATTTTTTCTAAATTATAATTTTTTAAATGTTTTATTTGGTTTATTTTTTTAAAGTGTTTGCTGCTACATTTTATAAATGCCCTTAATTTTTTAAGATAATACTTTAGATATTTCAATAAGAAACATTGATTTTTTTATTGAAATATTATATAATAGTCTTTTTGATAAAACTTTTTAAGTAATATAGATTAATTTTTGAAAATTTAATTATGTTTTGGGAGGTAGTTCTAAATGACACAGAAACATAAAAGTAATATTTCAGGTAAAAATATAAAATTAATACGAAAAAAAAATAAAATAAAGCAAGAAGACTTGGCCGTAAAATTACAACTTAAAGGATTCCCAATGACTCCCTCAACTATTTCAAAAATTGAATCTAAAGATAGATCTGTTACAGATAGGGAACTTTTGGCATTTTCCAAAGTGCTGCATGTTAGTCTTGATGACTTAGTTTCTTAAGTTCAAAAAATTTTTATTTAGTGTAAAAAAATAATAAGTGATAAAGTAAAATTCTAAAAATTTAAAATAGAATTTCACATAGTGTCAAGTTGGAAAGATATTTATATTTAAATAAGAGGAATCTAACAGCTAGTTAGCTATTATTTTTGCTAAATACATGCTCTATTTATTTTTTAATTTTTAAAACTTTTCTTTATGTATTTTTTGCTAACTAAAAGTTTAGTTCAGAGAATTTAATTTTTAATAATTTTTTTAAAAACCTACTTAGATGTTTTTCTTTAAGATTTAGCGAGATTAACCTAAGAATTTTTATTATATTAAAACAAAAAAATAAAAAAATAAAGTCATTATGTTTGATCTTTTTTTACTAATAAATTTTTAATATTTTCTGTGTGCTCTTTTTTAAGAGTTCATTCTAGAATGTCTGTGTGTCGTATTTTTTCCTTTTTAAGAAGGATTTGTCGTTTTTTATTCTTCCTTTTGGAGTATTTTAGTGCCAGCAAATATAAAAAGATGTTTTTTTAGTTTTGCTTTTATAGTTTTATGTGTTTTTTCTTTTACTGGTTGCCAAATTGGTAAAAGTTCCCCTGAAAAACAAACAATTAAGTGTTGCCTTTTAAAAGAACCAGAAAGCTTAGACCCTCAGGTTGTGTGCGACTTTTCTTCTAGAGAGATTGTAGAAAATTTATTTGAAGGACTTTTAAGGATAAATGAAGAGGGAGCCGTTATTCCAGGAGCTGCTCTTTCTTTTGAAAGCAATGATGAATATACAGAATTTATATTTCATTTAAGAAAAGATGCGTACTGGTCTTGCAAAGAAAAAACACCAGTTTTAGCTAAAGACTTTGTTTTTGCCATAAAAAGAGCCTTAAAAAAAGAAACCAAAGCACCTTTCGCTTACCTTTTGTACGGGATAAAAAACGCTAAAAAATACAGTGAGGAAATTACAAAAGAGAGCAATTTAGGTGTAAGTGCATTAGACGATTACACAATAAAATTTACTCTTGAAGCAAGCAATAAAAATTTTCCTAAAATCTTAGCAGAGCCCGTGGCTATGCCTTGTAATGAAGATTTTTTTAACTTATGTGCTGGGCAATACGGTATGGAAAGTTCAAAAATTTTGAGCAACGGCCCTTTTAAAATAAAAAATAGTAAAGACCAGCACTTTAGTGCTATAGGTTTAATACGTAACGAAAATTACGTAGGGGAAAGCAAAGTTATACCTAAGGCGATAGAATTTACTGTTATTAAAAATAACGAGAATCCATTAGATAGTATAAAAAATAAAAATTTTGATATAAGTTTTGCTGATACTGGTAACGGCAGTGATGAAGAAAGACTGGGTTTAAAAACCATAGAAAATGGGAAAAGTATAATTTGGGGAGTTGTATTTAACAAAAACGACGGTATTACTAATAATTTGAATTTTAGAAAAAGCGTACTGTCTGCTTTAGACAGAAACTACATTTTGTCTTATTTAAGTGGGAATAATAAAACAAAACCTATAGACAATCTTTTGAACAACAAAATATTAATAAATTTTGAGCCTTTACCTCAGAAAAATATAGATTTGGAAAATATGTACAAAGGAAAATTTTCTTATTTTTTCGACCTATTTTTAAACGAAACTAAATTAAAAAAATTTTCTGGCGTTGACATTGTCTGCCTAGACTCAGAGATATTTAAAAAAATTACCAGCAATATGATCGAAAATTTAAATAAAGAATTTAAGTGCCACTTTAACATGATTCCGTTAAGTGAAAACGATTTGTTTTCTAAAATAAATAATAATGAATACCAAATTGCTATTGTTCCCCTAAAGATTGAAAGCAAGTACGCAGTGGATGTATTAAAATTTTTTAAAGAAGATGGATTTTTTAGCGAAATATTAAAGTTAGATAACGAAGAATATGAATGTTACTTAAGGGAAGCAAGTGATTCTGATAGTAAAAAAAGCACAAGCAGCATTTTTAAAGCACAGGACTACTTATTTGAAAATGCTGTTTTTTACCCCCTTTTTGAAGAACCACTTTACTACTCTTTTTCTAAAAATTTAAAAGACATAAAAGTGTGTAGGTCAAATGGAATAATAGATCTTTCCAGTATAGTAAAAACGAAATAATTAAAATTTTGTTATTACTAAATTGGAAAGTGCTAAAAGTCGAGTATACATAAAAAAAGTGTTCTTTATAAGCCGGAAAAATTTCAAAAATATCGGTTAAAAAAAGGGTGCAAAGTTAAGAAATTTTATTAACTTATGAAATTCATATTGTGGTTATGTTTATTGTTTTTGTCTAATAAATCCAGACTTCCCATTACCAAATCAGTGGTACCGCTAAAATCGTAGGGTATAAAAGGTAAAATAATTTTAAAATTAAAAATTTAAAGAGCTGCAATCCAAAACGAAGCAAATATTCTAATTTTACTTTCTTCTTAATTTTCAAAAATTAATTTCAGACATAGGTAAGGTAGAAAATATTTATTTAAGCGGACCCGCATCTAATAGTCCGAAGAGCTGCCTTAACTTGATTTCAAAAATAAATCTTGATGCTTAGATCTACCTAACTTTTGTATCGCTTAATTTTGTTTCAAAAAGCCATTATTAATTAATTTAAATCATTAAAAATCAATCAAAATAAAAAATCTTTTTGATTAAAATAAACTAAATATATAAAAACTCCTTCCTGGTCAAAAACGAACAGCTGCACCAAAGTTACCTGGTATGTTATCTTTATTTTTTTAGCTCAGCTTAACTTTCTAGTCTTTTCTTTATGTAAGAGACCATCTGACCAACGGTCTTTACTTTTTCTGCTTCTTCATCTGGTACCTCAATATTAAACTCATCTTCTACAGACATTAAAATATCTATAACGTCTAAAGAATCTGCACCTAAGTCTTCTGCGATATTAGTTTGCAGAGTAATATTAGATTCATCAACTGAAAATTGGTCACTTAATATTTTTCTTACTTTTTCAAAAACCATGGGCCTTATTTTTACCTCTTAAGAATAAATTTACGATTGTTAGAAGGTTATTAAGTTAAAATAAATTTGTCAAATACATATTTTATTTGGATTTTATAGCTTTTTAAAGTGAAGTTGCTTTTAAAAATAATTTACTATTAAACCTTATAAAAATGTTAGTTTTTGTGGAATTTATAAAAAAATAAAAATTGAAAATTTAAGTTAATATTTCTATAATCTTACTTACTTAGTTTTTAGGCTTTTTAGGAGAATTTAGGAGAAAAATTTCTTATGCAAAACGTTACGATGGATGAAATAGTATTTTTGTGCAAGAACAGGGGCTTTATTTACCAGAACTCTGAGATTTACGGAGGACTTTCTAATACTTGGGATTACGGCCCTTTAGGTTCATTATTGAAAAATAATATAAGAAATATGTGGATAAAAAAGTTTGTTCAGCAAAATAAATACAACGTACTTATTGATTCTGCTGTTTTGATGAACCCAAATGTATGGGTTTCTTCAGGGCATGTGGGTGGTTTTTCTGACCCTCTAATAGACTGTAAAAAGTGTAAGACTAGGCACAGGGCAGATAAACTAGTTTTAGAACAAACTGGAAAAAATGTAGAAGGTTTTGATGACGACGAAATTAACAGTTATATAAAAAATGAGAAAATTAAGTGCCCGAACTGCGGAAATTCTGACTTTACCGCTATAAGAAAATTTAATTTAATGTTTAAAACCTTTCAGGGTGTTACGGAAGACTCTTCTAATGAAATTTATTTAAGGCCAGAAACGGCGCAGGGTATATTTGTAAATTTTCAAAATGTCTTAAGAACTAGCAGAAGAAAGGTTCCTTTTGGTATTGCTCAGGTGGGTAAATCTTTTAGAAATGAAATTACTCCTGGGAATTTTATTTTTAGAACAAGAGAATTTGAACAAATGGAGTTGGAATTTTTTTGTAAACCTTCTGAAGACCTTTCTTGGCAAAAATACTGGGTGAACTTTTGCAAAAATTGGCTTTTAAGTTTGGGTGTTAAAGAAGAGAGCATAAGATTGAGGGAACACTCGAAAGAGGAGCTTTCTCATTACTCTAAAGCCACTACAGACATTGAATTTAAGTTTCCTTTCGGGTGGGGTGAACTTTGGGGAATTGCTGACAGAACTGACTTTGATTTAAGTGTTCACCAAAAAGGTTCCGGAAAAGACTTGCGTTATTTTGATGCCGAAACAGGAGAAAAATTTTTGCCCTATGTAATAGAGCCTTCAGTTGGGACTGACAGGGTTTTCCTTGCATTTTTATGCGATTCTTACTGTAAGGAAACGGTGGAAAACGCAAAAGAAGAAAGATTAGTTTTAAAACTTCACCCTGCTCTTTCACCAGTAAAAGTTGCTGTGCTGCCACTTTCTAAGAAATTGTCCGGAAAAGCTTTTTCTATATGTGAAGAATTGTCAACTTATTTTTCTGTAGATTTTGACGATGCTGGTTCTATAGGTAAAAGGTACAGACGGCAAGATGAAATAGGTACACCTTTTTGTGTAACATATGACTTTGAATCTGAAAGTGATGGGTGCGTAACAATAAGAGATAGAGACTCGATGGCTCAAGAAAGAGTTAGAATTAGTAATATTAAGAATATAGCTGAGGAGAAAATTAAGTTTTAGGCTTTTTAGATAAATAACTCCATATATGGTTTTGCTTAGCAACTTAAAGATTGCCTTTAAGTTATAATTTTTTATGGTTTTTATTAATATTGCTTGATTTTTTATTTAATTAAGCGCAAAAACGTTCTAAAATTTAATTTAAAGATGATCCATTGGATAAATGTAACTCCGTGTAATTTAAAAATAAAAATAAGCGCTTTTGTAAAATTAATATTTAGGAGGTAATTATGTGAAGAAAACCAATATTTTTATCTGTTTATTTTTGTCGTTAATAAAACTTTTGGGATATAAAAAATTAACAGGGAGCGCTAGGGAGCCAAATTATGAGAATTATTTTGCCAATAGTAGTGGATGTGCGGTTTTTTAAAAAGACGATGAATATTATATATACAATAACAAGGTGGCAAATTTTGAGAGGTCCCCTTGCTATATTTTAAAAATAGTACTTACTCTTGCAGGACTAAAATATTAAAATATAATGTATTGCAAGATGAAAATACAGTAATTGAATGGGATGGCATAAAGAGATATTTTTATGAATGGAATAAAGATTTAAATTTGAAAGAAGCTTTAATTTATTATAAAAGTACCATGCAAAATTTTTAGAAATATTTTAGACGAAAAAATACAGTACTGTGGTATGATAAAAAGTGTAAAGTGTAGGGAGGTTTTATTTACTTCGGTAAGATCGTGCTTGGGTTTTACTCTCTAAGTTTTTGAAAGGAAGAGACTGCTTTGGTTTATTTGTTTTTAGCACAAGGTTTTGAAGAAATTGAGGCTATAGCTTCTGTAGATATTTTAAGAAAATCAGGGCTTAAAGTAGTTACTGTTGGAGTTGGGAGCAAAAATATTAGTGGAAATGTTAAAGTACCAGTTACCGCGGACATTTTAGATACTGAACTTGATTTTTCTACTATAAGCTCTGTTGTTATCCCTGGAGGGTATGGTGGAGCAAAAAGGCTTATGAAATCAGAAATTGTTTTGAAAGCTGTGAAATATTGCTACGAGCAAGGTGGTGTTGTTGGTGCGATTTGCGCAGGACCATCTATTTTAGCTAAAGCTGGTATTTTAAGTGGCAAGAGCGTTACGTGTTACCCCGGCCTTGAAGATTGGCTTGGCGATACTAGTAAAATTAACATTACTGGCGAGCCTGTTACCTGTGATGGAAATATTGTAACAGCCAATGGCCCGGGGGCGGCGCTAAAATTTGCGTTTACTTTGGCAGAAAAAATTTTGAAAGATAAGGAAAAAATAAATGTTCTTAAGGAACAGATGTGTTATGTTGGTGACTGATTTTAATTTGTAGTCTTTTTATTTTTGATTTACTTTAATAAATTTAGGTGGTAGTTTAAAGCTTCTGCTAGACTTGTTTTTTGTCAGTCTTGCGTTTTGGCTACATCGAAGTTTTGTGGGCTTCTGGCGTATGCCTCTATGTTTTGTTGACTCTGATGGTTTGTGGCACCGGGATGTTGCTGCCTAAAATAGTATTAGGATAAGCGAGACTTGACTTAGTTTGGCGCAATATGTTAAAAAAATTATTTATATCGTTTGAATATGAACTTACAAGTTTTAAAATAAGGGTGTATTACGCTGGATTCTTTGTGATTAAATAAGGTAAAAATCAATATAACACTCAAATATATATTATAAATTTTATGTAAATTTTGTAATTTTATATTTTTGGCACCAATGTCACAGAAATTTTTTTCAACCTGCACATTATGTTTTTTATATGTATCTATTTTTATCGCTAACTGAATCGATTTATTGTGTAATACTTTTTCAGTAAGATACTTATCGACTATATTCCTAGTTTTTGTGGTAAAGTTTCTAAGAAATTATTGTGTTTTATTTGTTAGTACAATTTTTTTAGCACGTTATTTTTAGTTCATTTTTAGTTTTTTCAAGATAAAGCTACTTTTAGGGAAATTTACAAAAAATAATTTTATCCACATTGTATTACACTACGCTTTTTAAAAAAATATAAATATGTATATTTTTCTAAATTACGTAAAATAATTAATCATATTTTCTTTTCTTATTTTTAATCTAATTATTTTTGTAGTATCATAGGTTCAAGATGTAAAATCTTAAAGTTTTTATTCTTGGAATTTGTTTATGAGAAAAAAAAAAGAAATAGAAGATATAAATAGTTTTAGTAAAAAATATAAAAAAAAAATGAAGAAGACTAGATACAACAAGCTACAAGCCAAGATTTCTCCTGTGCAACATAGCTTCTTCAGAAAAATTTGGCTTTTTATGGTTCTTAGTGTTTCTTTTGTTTTGTCTATTTTTTCTGTTATTGGAACAATAGATATGCTAGCAATGTTACGTGATGAAAAAACTGTAAATATTTGCATAGAAGACAAAAAAAATGTTTCTAAGTTGCTTTTTGAAAGTGGAGTAATCTCAAACCCAGAATTTTTTGATACATACCTTACTCTTTTTAATAAAAGAAAAAATATTATTTGTGGGACCTTTAGAATAAAGACTAATCTTGATTATCCTGCTATTGTAAATTATTTGAGCCAAAACAATAATAGATTAGATTCTGATATTGTGGAAGTAACTATACCAGAAGGAAAAAATGTTATTGAAATAGCTGGAATTCTTGAAAAAAAGGGAGTTTGTAAAAAAGATGACTTCATTAAATACTGCAAATATGGGGACTTTAGCGGATACAGTTCTTTAGTATCTTTAAAAAACTATAGTGAACTAGAATACAAAGTTGAAGGGTATCTCTTCCCGGATACCTATAAACTCTATAAAAATTTAGACCCGAAATACGTTGTTAGAAAATTCTTGAGTAACTATAAAGAAAAAATAACATACAAAGGTGAAAACGATGAGCTTTTGAGTATAGAGGAAAAGGCAAAAAATAAAAATATGGATATTCAAGATATAATTAATATAGCATCTTTAATTCAAGCTGAAGCTGCAAACGAAAAAGATATGTATAATGTTTCTTCAGTCATACATAATAGGCTAGGTGTATATAATAAAAAAATAAAAACTAAGGAATATGGCCTTGAAAAACTCTGTGTAGATGCGACAATTTGGTATCCATACAGAAATAGAGAAAGTGTACCGAAAGATATTGTTGAAAAATATCAATCTCCGTACAACACTTATGTTAGCGAAGGTCTTCCAAAAGGCTGTATCTGTAGCCCTGGGGCTAAAGCAATTGACGCCGCCTTAAACCCGAATAAGACCTCATTTTTTTACTATTGCCACAGTAAAGATGGAAAAGCTTACTACGCTAAAACATTGAGTGAACATAATGCTAATCTTAAAAAAGCAGGGCTGAGTTAAATTATTTTCTAATTAAAATTAGTTTTAATAAAAGTTTCGTTCATAGTGATTTATTTTTTCAGAGCTGAAATCGTGCAATTTACAGCGTGTTAACAAAAATAGATATAATTTTTTTATTGTCGCCTTTGGTGTATCCTGTTTCTTATATTTTTATATGTTTTATTACTTTACTCTTTGGTCTTTGTTATACCTTTTTCTTAAAAATTTTTATTGCATCAAACTATTCATAGTTTTACAATCTATATTTGTAGTGACTTCTCATAAAAATTTTATACTTAGTATCTAATTTTAAAATGGTGCTAAATTTAGTTAGGGCCCGCTTACAATTTGCTAACAAAAATAGGCTTTGTCCGTTTTGTAGCAGTTCTAAAAAAAATATGTAACAAGATTTCTTTTCGCTAAAATCTGTTTTTCATAGGTTATTGAGATGGTAACGTCAGGGCTTTATAAACCGGATAGTTTCAGCCAATTTCTAATAAACTAAGTTTTCAAAATTTTGACTTTACCCTTTGTTTCTTTACTTATAAGGTCTCAAAGTTTACGGTCTATAATACTTTTTTTCTAGTTAATTTTTTAAGAGCATAGTCCTGTTCATTTACGGTACCGGTACTTTAAAGTTAACAGCTGTCTATTTTCGGCAGTACTAAAATAAGAGAAATACAAAAAATTTGCGGTGTATAAAAAGAGAAAATAAAAATTGCGAGTAATAAGAAAAAGCAAAAACTGAAAATTTTACACCAATTTGTGGTAATTATTTAAAATAGTAATAGAATTACTTTATATTTAAGCACTCTATAATATAGCTTAGTTTGTTCAATTTTAGCACAACATTCTAAGATTCCTCTCCTTCGTAAAGGAAATAAGTTAAGTTTTTATCTTTAAGGAATTCTTTTAACTTTTCCACGCCCTGCTCCGGCATTTCACTATATGTATACAAAATTGTATAAGCGCCTACTCCAGAATTCAAAGTTTTGAACCTATGATCAGCAGAAATTTTATTAAACCAATTTACTGTACTTTCCACATTTTTCATACCACAATAAACTTTAACATCGTTTTCTGAAACTAAAAAATAGAAACCAAAATACCAAACCACCTCTTTCTTTTTTATTGCAAATTCTAACCTGTATGATTTACTTGAACAAATGCCTTTGAGGCTAGAAAAAGCCTCCAAATAAATGCTTTTGGTTTGTTCTTTAGAAAGATTCACCTTAAAAAAATCAAGGAAAATACTTTTTATAAAGGATGAAACAGTAAAAAGGTTTTTTGCCAAGCTAGATAAATCTTTCTGTTCCTTTATTTTTCCTAAATATTTTGTTTTCCAAATATCTTCTATATTTTCTTTGCTTAAAACAATACTATCTTTTTCCTCGCCCACCTTTTCCCCATCCAAAGAATCTTTATTTTCTATATTATTTTCACCTTTTGAACACGTAAAATACAGAACTGTAATTAATAAAGCAATAAAAATTAATCCTAAAAATATCAGTTTAAATACGAAGGAACGATTCTTACTAACTTTCTGGGCACCACCACCCTTTCCGTTTTCTTCAAAATTTTCATTTTTAAAAGAGGGACTTAAATCTAACCGGTCGGCTTCATTACCTTTACTATTAAGGCCTGGGTCTAAGTCCTTTTCCACAGAAGGTAGCAAGACATTCTTCTTCTGCGGCTCTAACGGTTTACCCAACCCATCCTCTTTAAGACTACTCACTTTGTACAAAAAATGTTTACTGAAGTAAAAACAGTAAAGAATAGAGCCTAAAAAAACACTACCACCTACGGCCAAAGGAACTGCTAAACTACTTTTTTTAAAGTACCTATTGTATGTACTTGTTAGTCGTTTTTTCCCCCCCCGCTTCACATAAAGCGCAAGAAAACAAAGAGGCAGTGACAACAGCACTAATAGGAACAGTAATTTTCATAAAAAAGCTCTTTTCGAAAATATATCACAAATATTATAATACACAATTTAGATTTTGTCAATTTTAATAAATATAAGTTATAAATTTTATTATTTAATAGCAGCATTGTTACAGCCGATGAGACGTGCAAAAAGTTTCTGCGTCGAGCAATAAAAATTTTCAAAATATAGGCACTAAATTAGTAAAACATTAATAAACGCACATAAAATAATGCCATTTATTTGAAGGCTGTGTTTTGCTTGATTTTATATATAAATCATAATCTAACAAGATTTACCTAGTTTTGGCATTTACACTTTTTTATTGAAGTTGACTGTGTTCCAATTTTATATTACACTACTAAGTATTGTTTTGGCTAGAATAGCTCAGCAGGTAGAGCACATCACTCGTAATGATGAGGTCACGAGTTCGATTCTCGTTTCTAGCTCCATGCCTTTTTATTTAATTAGTATTTATTCACATTCGGAGCTTTTTGACTAGTTCAATTGTTATTTTGGGCTGAGGTTAAGCGGCAAGCATGTTAAGGTCTGTCTTCAGCTTAAGCTGTTCGATAATACAGTTCAAATCTAAGATATACTTAGTATAAGCTTAAATTTAAGCTTTAGTGGTATAATAATGGTCAAAACTTATTTTGTTGTATCACATGCGAATCCAGACCAGTCAATACAGAAACATAGTCAGAAAAGACCGTTAGCTAATCTTTTAATTTGGCGCTGTAGTAATTTATTTGTGCAATTTTAATCTATACCGCTTTTTTAGTTAAAGATTATATAAAATTTTTATGAAATATTATTTTTGATATTTACTATTTTTATTAAAAATGTTAAAATTAGATCAGAGAGTAATAAGCGTTGGAGGAGAAACTTTATGAAAAAATTTTTCCCTGCCGTTGTTGCGTTTGGGCTTAGTTATGGACTTAGTACTTTATCTTCGGCAATGTCTAATTCGCAAAGCATTAAAAGTGAGGATCAAGCTGCAAGTGTTAGACCTGACAGAAAAACTAAAGGCAATGGTTTATCTAAAGACGCAATATCAAAACTTTTTTTAGACGAAGATAAACACACTAACTAGTACAATTCCGTAGCACATTTCTAGGTTTAAAACTTAATTTTTTTCTGCTAAGTAAATTTAACAGTTTGACTGTTTTTAGTTCTTGTGTTTCCAAGGTTATATATATGTTTTTATTGGTGATGTAAAAATCAATAGAGAGGTTGGTGTTTTTTTATAAAATGAGTATTTGCGCCTTTTTTATGTACTGCAACACCGGAACAGCAATTTAGTCTATTTATCTGCCAAAGAATCTATTTTTCTCTTAGTTAATATCGGTTAAGCAGGTGAAATGTCTCATTAGAAAAAGTAAAAACATTTTTAAACTTAGCCGAGGTGTGATGGAAATATTTCTTTTTTTCTTCAAATTTACATTTATTGAAAGGCAAGTAATATAGCAGTATCTATTTATTCATACCTGCTATGTAGTTATTTTTAACTTTCCTAACCGGTTTTAGCTCTACCTTTATTAACAAAGTCATGACCTTACATTGTTTCTATAGAAAAACAGCAAACGTCAACATGTCGCTATACTATTAAAATAACATCTATTGCTACTTTGCTAAAAATTTTACCCCCTCTTTGTTTCTGAATTAGCAGTTTTAAAAGAAGTAGAAGATGTTTTGTTAACATTTTCGTTGTCAAAATCTATTTCATAAGTTCTATATTTTTGGTCATCTAGGTTAACAACTAATGTCTTTTTTCCGCCGCTTCCTTTTACTGTAACTGTGTAAGTTCCTGTGTAAGAGGGTATTATCTTTTTTGAAGAGTCTAAAACTCCGTCAATATAAACTTTTAAAGAAACTTCTTTAGTTACGTCTTGTGGTAAATCCACATAAACTGATACAGTTTTTTGCAAAGCTTCGCCAGAGCTCACTGTCAGCTTCACACTGCTACCCTCTTTAACCTCTGTACCAGGCAAAGGACTAGTTCTTATAACAATGTCTTTTTCCTTATCGCTCTTTTCTTTAGTAATTTCTTCAGAAACCTTTAAATTTTTATTTGTAAGCTCTGTAATGGCATCGTTTAAAGATTTTCCAACAACATTAGGAATAACTACATTTTTCTCTGCTGGGCCTTTACTAACAAAGATTTTAACAGTACTACCGGCCGTCACTTCTTTACCAGGTTCCGGATCTGTTCCAATAACTACACCTCTTGCAGTTTCAGAATCTTCTGCATACAAAATTTCGAACAAAAAACCTGCGTCTTTTAAAGTGGATTTTGCAACATCTTCAGTTTTTCCTTTAACATTCGGAATAGTAACACTTGCACCTGAACTATTAACTACCAAAGTAATTTGTGAATTTTCCTTAACTTTTTTTGTACCAGCTCTTGGGTCTTGGTCAATAATAATGTCTTCTGGCTTAGAGGAATCGTAAGCATAATCTTTTTTAAAGTTAAATTTATAATCACTGCTTTCAATGACGTCACTTGCTTTAAGCCCAATAAAATTCGGAACATCTACATCTTTACCGGTAAGGCCAAACCATCCTGTAAGAAGACCAGCTATTAAAATTGCTGTAAAAATTAAAATAGCTATACCAGTACCAATCGCTATGCTAAGAAATTTAGACGTTTTTGATTTTTCCTGCTCAGATAAATCGTCTTCACTAAAATTATTTTTTTTTGAAGCCTTAACACTGTTAATAACATCAACATATTTTGTTGGGGCATCGTCTATAAAATACTTGTACTGAAATCTTATACTCGGGTTCTTTTTAAATTCATCTAAAGCCTCTAACATGTCCTCCGTGCTGTTATACCTAAACTGAGGATTTTTCTGCATAGCCTTTAAAGTAATTTCTTCCAAACCTTCTGGGATGTCTGGATTCAGTTCTCTTAAAGGCTTAGGGCTACTTTGTAACTGCATAATAGCAACAGAGACAGCGTTATCTGCATTAAAAGGCAGAGTTCCTGTTAGCATCTCATAAAGTAGAACTCCTACAGAATAAATGTCTGTTTTTTCATCTGTTGTATCGCCTTTGGCTTGCTCTGGTGAAATATAATGGACAGAACCTATAGCCTTGTCTGTTAAAGTTTTAGTTTCATAACCTAAAGACTTAGCTATACCAAAATCTGTAACTTTTATTGTGCCATCTTTTAAAAGCATTATATTTTGTGGTTTTATATCTCTATGTATTACCCCTTTTCTGTGGGCGTGCGAAAGAGCACTTAGTACTTGCCCGGTAAAAAAAATAGCATCTTTCCACTTTACTCTTTTTTGCTTCTCTATAAAGTCCTTAAGGGTAATACCATCAACATACTCCATAACAATGTACTGTATTTTATCCCCTAAACTGACATCAAAAACCTTCACAATATTGGGGTGAGAAAGCATAGCAATGGTATTAGACTCATTTTTAAATCTTCTAATAAAATCTTTATTACTCAAAAATTCATCTTTTAAAATTTTTATTGCTACTAGTCTTTTTTCAAGAATATCAAAGGCACTATAAACTACGGCCATTCCACCAACGCCAATTAGTTCTTTTATTTCATAGCGTTTGTCTAGTCTTTTACCTATATATTTATCTACCATTTTTACCCCCTTCAATTAATTAATATCTTAAAAAATTTTACTAATTAAAAGAGCTGTAATATTATCCTTACCGCCTAAATTATTGGCTTTTTCAACTAAAGCTCCTGGTAATACGTCATCTTCAAACTCTAAAAAATAATTAAAAAGCTCTTTACCGTCTATGTAATTAGTTAGTCCATCTGTACAAAGAAAGACTTTATCTTTTCTTTTTAAAATAAAACTTTCATAATCAACAGAAACATTGCTTTCTGCCCCTAGAGCTCTTGTAATAATATTTTTTTGAGAAGAGTTTTTTGCTTCTTGTGGGGTTATTTTACCACTTTTTACCATTTCTTGCACAAAAGAATGATCATTTGTTAATTGCTTTATTTCATCGCTTGCCACAATGTAAGCGCGACTGTCCCCAACGTGCGCAATATGTAGAATGTTTTTAAAAATAACCGCTACTACAATAGTTGTTCCCATACTACTAAAATTTTCTTCTTTAGACTTATTAAAAATATTTCCATTAGCTTTCGCTATTGCCTTTAGAATAAGTTCTCTAATTTTTTCATTTGTAACTTCTTGGTTTTTGCTAGCAGAGAAAAAATCTTCAAAATTTTTATTTAATGTTTCTTTAGCTATATTGCTTGCTACTTCACCAAAACTCGCTCCGCCCATACCGTCACAAACCAAAGCCCATGCTAAATTGTCATCTATAATGCAAAAATCGTAGCAGTCCTGGTTAATAGTACGTACTTTGCCTAAATCAGTTTGAGCATAAATTACCAAAAGTTTTTTACCTCCTAACTTAAATAATTCTTAAAAATTTTTCTATTCCTAAGTTGACCACAAGCGGCCTCTATGTCTTCTCCTAAACTTCTTCTAATTGTAGCGTTTATTCCCTTATTTAGCAAAACGCTTTTAAATTTGTATAAATTTTCGTTAGAAGCTGAGTTATAAGGAAACTCAAAAGTTTTGTTAAGACTTATTAAGTTAACATAGCAAAGTATGCCTTTAAGCCTATTACTAAGTTCTATTGCACAATTATATGAATCGTTAAGGCCAGAAATTAAAGTGTACTCAAATGAGATTCTTCTTCCCGTTTTATTTACATATTCTTTACAAGATGAGAGAAGGTCCTTAATGCTATACCTTCTGTTTACTGGCATAATTTTGTTTCTTATTTCGTCATTACTAGCATGTAAAGAAACAGAAAGCGTTATAGGCATGTTTTCATTTGAAAGTTCCCTAATTTTGTCTACTATTCCGCAAGTTGAAAGAGAAATATTACGTTTACTAATATTCAGGCTATTTTCGTCAGAAACTATTTTTAAAAATTTTAAAACATTATTGTAATTGTCTAAAGGCTCTCCCATTCCCATCAAAACAATACGAGAAATCCTTATATTATTGTCAGTATTAATTTTTTGTATCTGCATTAGCATTTCGCCTGCTGTTAAATTTCTAGTAAATCCACTTTTGCCTGTTGCACAAAATTTACAGCCCATCTTGCACCCAACTTGAGTAGATATACAAGCTGTGTACCCATATTTATATTTCATTAGAACAGACTCTACAAACTCACCATCACTTAATTTAAACAGGTATTTTTTGGTGCCATCCTTTTTCTTACTAGTTAAAACTTTTTCTGTAGTAATACTATCAATGTAAAAATGTTTTTTTAAAAAATCTTTTTCTTTTTTGGGAATATTAGTCATAGAGTCAAAGTTTACAGCGCCTTTAGTTACCCAGCTGTAGACTTGGTCCGCTCTATAAGCTAAAAAACCTAGACTTTTTAGCTTTTCTTCTAGCTCGCTTTTTTGCATAGATTTTAAATCTAAAAGATTATTTACGTTATTTTTCAATGTTAGGAACTCCCAAATTAACCTTTAATGAAATGCACTCCCTTTAATTTTAACCTAAAAATCATCTATAAACGAGCTTACATTAAAAAATTGCTATGCGGTTTTATAAAATAATTTTTTTACTTAAATTCGCTAGGGTGTAGCAATAATTTTGAAAAGTACTTATTCAAAGACTAAGTTTTTAACGTTTAGATCCTGGACTGTTTTTTGCAGCACTCTATTTAGATTTATACTGCCAAGAAATGCAAAAATTAAATTAGTGTGGTCTTTTTTATTACATTTTAATTAAAGCGGTGCGTTCCAAAGAAAGTATCTTTATTGAGCACAGATAAAGTTGTGGACCATATGGCAGTTTTTGATATAGCATATCAGTCGGCAAAATAATAAAAATATAAATAAATCTAGTATATTATAAAAATATTGTTTTTTTTAATATATTATGATATAATAAATTTTGTACAAGTACGGGAGTACACGTCAGAAACATAAAAATTTAATGGAGGTGTTAGAAAATATGTTTAATTTTAAGGAATTTTGTTGCAGTTTGGCGTCTTTAGTTGGGTTGTCTAGTATTACAGGTATTGAAAGTTTAGCGAAAGTTCCGTATATAGGGCTTATTAAAGAAGTACATTGCCATTATCCAAGAAAGGATGGAACGAAATTACTTGATTTAGTGAATGACTATGTTTTTTATTCGAATAAGGGAAATAATAAGAAAAGCCGTGAAAAAGAGTTACAAGTAAAAATTGAGTATACTGATACACCATATTTTTTGCCGTGGAATAACGTTAACGACGAAAAATATCAGTTTTTATTTAAGCTCGATTACGATGAGGATTTAGACGGTTTTAATGGAGAATATACCAAAAAAACGAATAAAATATCGAAATCTTTCATGAGTTTAGTGCATGCTTATGAGTGGTACAGTTTTGGAATAAAAAAATATAGGGAAAAGCTAAGATCAGCGCCAAGTACAAATTTAAGCAATGAAGATGTTGAGTATATAAAAAAATCCATAATAATCATGAACCAAGAAAGAATGATGATAGCAGATGACCTTGTGGAAAAAATAAAAAATAATTGGTATCGTGAAAACAATATAGACCTAGATTTTTATACTAAGTCTTCTGAATGGAATGAAAAAGCGCGTGAGGTGACAGATATTATGGAGCAAATGGAAGAACCTGAGAAAAGTATAGAAGAAGAGAAAAAATTGTTGGCTGTATTCGCAGACGAAGGCATAAAGTCTAAAGTAGCAAACTTTTGGAGTAAACGTGAGGTAGAAAATATGTTAAAACAAAGTAGCGAAAAAATAGAAGCCAGCCGCAAGGAAGAGTTAAGTATTTTAAAAAAGTTTCTTAAAGAATTAAAACTTTTGACTCCCTTAGCGCCAAAAGAAGAAGAAAAAGAGTCGTATTTAAAAAAGAAGAGATTAAGAAATTATGATTTTGAAAGTGCTACAGACGAGGAGTGTTCCGCTAGCGAATCTTCGTTACCAGATATAAGAAGTCACAAGAGTGCTACCAAAGTATCCGCATTATCCACCAAACCAGCACCAGAAGACCCGGAGGACCCAGACGACATAGAAATACTTCATAGTATTTGAATACAATGACGCTACCAAATTGATCTGGAATTTTGCTTTTTGCAACACCAAGTGATAGGCCGAACACGACACGAGACAAGCCAAGACAGCCCTCCCTGAGTGAGTAGCCAAGCAGGGCGTTTTTTTTATTTAAAAGCATGCGCCCCCTCATGATTTGCCACCGCTTAGCGTGAAGGTCTGCCGAATTTAATATTGCCTACTTATCGAAAAGACACTTTCTCTAATCTCTTCCTTTTTTTGACCCGAGCAAAAAAAGAAGTCTTAAAAGTTCTAAAACAGAGGTTATCATACTGGCAACGTAGGTCATTGCAGCGGCTTTTAAAACCTTTCTGGCGCCTTCCAGTTCTTCACCATACAAAGTTCCCGATTGTTCTAATGCTCTTATGGCTCTTCTGCTAGCGTCAAGTTCTACTGGTAAAGTAATAACATGAAAAAGTACAGCCAAACTAAAAAATGCAACGCCCAAATAAGCAAAAAAAATGTACTTAACAGGCAAAATGAAACCAATAAGTATTAAAGGCATAGACAAAAAGGACCCAAAATTACAAACTGGCACTAAAAAAGAACGCACCTTTATAGGCATATACCCATTTGCGTGTTGAACAGCGTGCCCCGCTTCATGAGCAGCAACACCCACAGCAGAAACTGAAGTGTCGGCATAAACTGGCTCGGAAAGGGAAATCGAATTATCTTTAGGGTTAAAATGATCCGTCAAGCTTCCAGCGATCTCCTTTATATTCACCCCGCTAACCTGATTATAATTTAGCACCACATTAGCAGCACCGGCACCGCTCAAGTTCATAGAGCTTTTAATTTTAGAGTACTTTTTAAAAGTATATTTAACTTTAAACTGTGCCCATAAAGATAATACTAGAGCTGGTAAAATAAAAATTAAATAAGTGTAATCGAAGCCATAATAATATCCGCCATACATAGAAACTTTACCCTCCTAACAACTTGGGAAACAAAGCAATGCCAAGTCTAATGAAAAAACTTGTTACTACACTATTATATACGAAACCCAAAAGAAATACCATTAAGAGTAGTGAAAAACAATATTGTTTAAATTATTTTAATATAAAAATCATGAAAATTTATTTTTTGGACATTTTTTTACCCAATAAAAGACGCCACTCTAAAAAGATACTGCCCGTATGGGCTATTTTTAAGCTTTTCTGCTTTTTTCAAAAGCGTTTCTTTACTTATAAAACCTTTTTTGTAGGCGATCTCCTCTAGGCAAGAAATGTAAAGACCTTGCCTTGTTTGTATAGCTTCAACAAAATTTGAAGCAGCCAGCATAGATTGATGCGTACCTGTATCTAGCCAAGCCATTCCTCTGCCGAAAAGTTCTACATTAAGGAACCCTCTTCTTAAGTAAACTTCATTCACAGATGTAATTTCAAGTTCACCTCTATTAGAAGGTTTTATACTTTTTGCTATATTTATAACTTCGTTGTCGTAAAAATAAAGACCAGGTATAGCATAATTGGAAGGCGGATTTTTAGGTTTTTCATGTAAAGCAATAGCTTTACCACAAGAGTCAAACTCAACAATACCAAAATCTTCGGGGTTACTAACATGGTACCCAAAAATTGTGGCTCCTTTTTCCCTCTTGCTCGCATTTTCTAACCTTTTAGTAAAGCTGTAACCATAAAAAATATTGTCCCCCAAAACTAAGCAAACATTATCTTTACCAATAAAATTCTCCCCTAAAATAAAAGCCTGCGCTAAACCTTCCGGCTTTTCTTGCACCGTGTAACTAAATTTTACACCAAAATCTGATCCATCATGCAAAAGCTCTTTGTAAAGAGGTAAATCCCTTTTTGTAGATATTATTAAGACTTCCCTTATTCCCGCAAGCAAAAGTGTAGACAAAGAATAGTAAATCATGGGCTTGTCATAAACTGTAAGCAACTGCTTAGATACTGCCAAAGTGGACGGGTAAAGCCTTGTACCTAAGCCTCCTGCCAGGACTATTCCTTTCATTTTGAGTACCTCATAATTGTGATTGATTTAATAGTCTAAAGCATAATCATAAAATTAAAATATATGGCAAGGATTATAAACTATTTTTGCTTCAAGAAAAATTAAAAAAAACACGAGGCCCCCACCAAAACCGAGAAAATCTAAGTAAAAAATACTTTCTGGACTAAAGAAAACTCTAAAATTTTAAGTTATAACATTTTAATTTACAAATCAGGATTTTCAAAAATGATATATTCGTTCTCCTGCTTTTGTTCCAAATTCCGTGAAAAAATATATTCTTCTCCCTCGTCCCCAAGATCTGACGATAAATCTTGAAAATCATTGTTTTCTTTAATAGTGTCAGACCCCTGTGTACTAACAGAAATATCATCTCCTATATAATCTGCATTATATATAAGATCTTCTTCATCATAGTTTCTTAGAGAAAACAATAAATGTATAATAATTTTCCCAACATTCGTTTCTTTACATAGATCTATCAAATCCAAAAAAAGAAAAAGAACAATCAGGGTTGGTAAAACAAAACAGTGTACTATTTTATAAGACTCTTCCTCTTTTGCATAAAAGTTATCAGCAAACTCATGAAAATCTTTATTCCACAAGTAGCCATAAGTAAGGGCAATAAAAGCACCTTTTAAAGTTAAAACCAATGCTTTTTCATCTAATGAATATTCACAATAGCCTTTCTGAATCCCAATTTTATAATTATCAGAGTATTTACTAAAGAATTCCTCACAAAAAGATTTATTAATTTTATTAATTACTTCGTTCGTACCTTTCGCAATAGCAAAACTACTATCACAAAGCCCAGCAGCCATAGAGGTAATGACCATAGGGCTTACAAATTTAAATCCTCTTTTACCGATCATCTCACACGATCCCCCATTTTTATAAATATACGTAATTATATCATACATTTATATAAATTTGCAATAATATAAAAGCGGAGAAATCTAAAATTTTTTTGAAATATTTTTTTACATATAAACCAAATAAATCAATCAAAGGTCTTCGTCTTAAAAAAATAAAAAATCATAAATAATCACATAAAATATTTTCACACAACAAAAAAGCTGATTTCTAAATATTTTCTAAGTAGCTAATAAATAAAAGTTTTTTTAACGGTCAACTTTAATCGCCACATTTAATATACGTAGATGTAGCTCTGCTAAAATAAACTCCAGCATCTTACGGCAGTGTGCGGGAGGGCAGCCTAGGTAGCCAAAACAAGAAACAAAAAGTCAACTTTAGATGGAATAGTTTTTAAAAGAATTAAACAATTTTTTTATGTAAGTTATGTTTCAGCACTGTAAGCTGTATGAAAAAACTATATAAAAACTAGAAAGAGCCATAAAGGCACTATATTTAGAACATACGGTGAAATCATTAATATTATTAAGAGCCTGAGTGCTAAGCTCTGCCAAGAACAAAAGTAAAAATTAGTAGACTGCAAGGTTGGGCAAAGGTTTCCTAATTTATTAAAAAAGATTGCACATGTCGAAGCCAAAAAGCATACCCTTGGAGCCTGACTTGCATATAATCCTATTATTGATTTTGCTAAATAACTAAAAGATAAAGTTTACACTCACATACGTAAAGGTCAAACAATTTGACACACTGTACTTGCTATACTCTGCACGGAAGACTTACTGTTAATCAAAAAATAAGTTCGCTATAAGTTCACTTTTTCAATTAAATAACACGCTTTATGGTATATATACAGTTTTAAAACAGACATATAAATGAAACCCTTTGTCAAATAAAAAAAATTTATATATCCCCGAAAAATTTAAACATAAGCATAGTTATGTCATCCGCTTGAAGCGCACGTCCCGAAAATTTTCCTACACTTTCCTGTATATTCTTTAATATCTGTTCGCTACTTGTATCTTTTATATTTATTGAATTTAACGTGTCAAGAAGTCTATCATCTGAATATAGTTCTTCTTTTTCATTAACAGCTTCTGTAACACCATCGGTATAAAGGTATAAAGCATCTCCAGAGTTTAATATAAAGCTTTCTTTTTTATATTTTACAGTATCTATCCCAGCCAAAACAAAGCCATGCTTTGTGTCTAACCACTCAAATTTCTGATTCTTACTGCTGTAAAGTAGAGGTTTATTATGTCCTGCGTTGCAGTAATTAACTTCTCCTGTTTTTAAATTTACTATAGCAATAAACGATGTAACAAACATTCCAGCTTTATTGTTTTCACATAGTCTTTTGTTTACAATATCAAAAACTTTTTCAGGGCCAAAGCCTAAACATGCGTAGTTTTTTATTAAAGTTTTTGTTATTACCATAAATAAAGCAGCAGATATACTCTTACCTGAAACATCCGCTATAACAAGCGCCAAATGGTATTTATCTACTACGAAAAAATCATAAAAGTCTCCTCCAACAGCTTTCGCAGGCTTCATGGTGGCAAAAACATCATAAGCTTTTTGGTTTGAAAATTTTGGAAATATGCAGGGGAGCATGTCTTCCTGAATAGTCTTAGCTACGTTCAATTCACTATTTAATTTAACTTTTTCCACAGTAGTTTTTTCTAATTTTTTTACATAGTCTTTTAGGTTGTCTGCCATTTTGTTAAATTCTTTTGCAAGTTGACCAACTTCATCTTTTGAATCTATATAAACTTTATTTTCAAAATTACCATTTCCTATGTCTTTAACGCCATCTACTAATTTTAAAAGGGGACCAACAATAAGTTTTGAAAGCACAAGTGAAAGTAAAAAACTTATAAAAATCAAAAACAAAAATAAAAATAGGTAAAGTCCTAGTTTTGACCTGTTTTTCTCTCTAAGGTCTTTTACACCAGAGCTTATACTTCCAGTTATATCTTCATTAATGTTACTACTCATATTTTCGATACTTTTAAGTGGTACTGCTGTTGTCAATATCCAAGATGTATTTTCTATAGGGGCAAAAGCTACCACATAGTCTTGGTTAAAATTCGGAAGATAAGAGACTTGTACCCCTGATTTATTCTTTATTATATTTTCCAATAAAATCCTATACTTTTCGTCTAAATTTTCATCTTTTAGAGGCTCTTTATTTAGGTCTGGGTCTTCGTAATCTTGGCAAACTAAAATTTTACCGTTTTCATCCAAAACAAAAGTATAACTGTCTCCACCTAAATCGGGGTCTGAAATACTTCCACTAATTTTTTCAAGATTCATATCTATGGCAGCAACACCTAAAACATTACCTTTTTGGTCCTTAAAAGCTCTAGAGCAAGTAACACAATATTTCCCCGAAAAAATACTTTTGTAAACTTCTTTCCACACGGTTCTATCGGAATTTAAAGCGGATTTCTTGTACCAATCACTGACTGATGGCAAAAATCTCGAATAATTATTAAATTCTGAAATACTATAACTAATCCCGGTTTTAGTGCCTACGCATATATTCTCAATTTCTGAATTTGTTCTATACATTGGCTCTGCTATATACTCAACGTTGCTAATTAATTTGATCTCATCCACTATTTCCTTTGGTGCATAATTGCTACTAACTAGTACATTATTATCATATATTTTTCTTATTTTTTCTTCTCCAAAAGAGACAACGTCACCTATGTTTGCCTTATAAATATTTTTTTTGCTTAACGTGCTATATTCTGGCAAATTATAAGCTAAAAATTTATCATTTGTACTATTTTTTAAATCCACGCAAAAAATACTTCCGCTGACGTTCGACCGATCATTTTGGCTGTAACTAGGTTTCATTTCCGGCAATGGCAGTATCCTACCTGGTAGTGAAACTTTATTTTTGTATATTTTCTCGAGCGATAAAACTATACTTTCCACCTGTTCAGATGTTCTTTTAAAAGCATTATTTATTTCGTTAGCATACCTATTAGTTGCCTGCAAGGCATAATCCTTTGCTTGGTCTATGCAAAACTCTGAGAATTTTCCAGAGATGGACTGCCCTAGGGAAGAGGCAAAATTCTCCGTCTTGTTAGAAAGTCTAACTATTTCTATGTACGCAAATAGCCCTATGATAAACTGAGGGATTACTGTTATGAATAGCATAACAGCTGCAAGTTTAGTCTTTATTTTTAAATTTTTAAACAAAAACAGTACATCCTTAAAGATTAATTTATTTAAAATAAATATTAATATTCCGATTGTAAAATATTTTTAGTTATAAATCAATATTTTTTCATTAAAAAGCCTCTAAAAATTAGTTTAAAGTTTTAACCGGCATTGCTAAAACAGAATAGATCTAGGGTTACACGCGCAAAAATTTAAATAGCCATATTTTAGAAAATAACTCCTTTTAAGCTCATTTTATATTAAAAATAAGTTTTAAGTTTTAAATATATATTATGATTTTGCTGAGCCATTTAGCTGCTTTTGCTTACTTTGCTTTACCGACTAAAAAATATAAACGTTTTCTGTTATAGATCTCGCCTCAGAAAATGTTTTTACAAAGATACCTTATTTTGCACTTTCTTCTTGACTATTATTTTTTTTGGTGCTAAACTGTAACGGTTGTTGGCTTTGTGGACACTTAGCTCAGCTGGCTAGAGCGTTCGCTTGACGTGCGAAAGGTCAGGGGTTCGAATCCCTTAGTGTCCACCATCTGCGGCACCAGGCGTGCGCGAACGTTTCAGGTAAGTGCTTGTTTGGCGTGACGGTTCGGGACCGGTTACGCTTGGCGGTATATTCCAAAAGTTCTTTTTTGAGCGATACTTTTTATTGATTTGTCAATGACTTACATTGTTTTGTTTATGGAGTGTTTATGAACCGGAAATTAGAGAATATAAAAGATACTTTTAAAGCGGAGCTTGATGGTTTTTCTAAAACTTCAGACCTTGAAAAAATTAAAGTTAAGTATTTAGGCAAGAAAAGTGAGCTTAATGAAATTTTAAGGTCTATAGGTAAACTCCCAAGTGAAGAGCGCCCTGCTTTAGGGGAGCTAGTAAATGAAGTAAGAACTTTTATTGCAGATGGTATAAATAAGAAAAAAAATGCTTTGCAAGAAAAAGAGATCTCAGAAAAAATAAAAAGAGAAAAAATTGATATTACAGAACCAGGCAAAGAGAGAACCGTAGGCAATAGGCACCCTCTTAATATAGTGGCCGAGGATATGTGTAATATTTTTAGAAGTATGGGCTTTTCTGTCGTGGATGGCCCTGAAATTGAAACGGATTACTATAATTTTGAAGCATTAAATATGCCTTCTTACCATCCGGCGAGGGACACCCAGGACACCTTTTATATAGATGAAAACTTGCTTTTAAGAACCCAAACAACTTGTGTGCAGGTAAGAATTCTTGAGAAAGAAAAACCGCCAGTTAGAGTAGTTTGCCCTGGAAAGGTTTTTAGATCCGATGATGTAGATGCCACTCATTCACCAGTTTTTCATCAGCTTGAGGGACTTGTAGTGGACGAAGGGATTTCTTTTTCAGACCTAAAGGGTACTTTAGAGCTTTTTATGAAAGAACTTTATGGTAATAGTGCAAAAGTTAGGTTCAGGCCGCATCATTTCCCCTATACAGAACCTTCGGCGGAGATGGATATTCAGTGTTTTAGTTGCAAAGGTAAAGGATGTAGGGTTTGCAAAAATGAGGGATATATAGAAATTTTGGGATGCGGCATGGTCCACCCGGCAGTACTTGAGAGATGTGGTATTAACTCTGAAAAATATACTGGTCTCGCTTTTGGGATAGGTATAGAAAGAGTGGCTATGAAAAAATATGGAGTGAACGACATGAGACTATTCTACGAAAACGACGTTCGCTTTTTAAAACAGTTTGTTTGATGCTAGTTCTCTAGATTTGCCAGTTTTGAGTTTTAGCGGTTTTTTTAGTGCAAAGAACTGCTAAGGTTTAGTTTTCAGGTAATGCTAAAGAGGGTTGATTTCTTAAATTTTTTAAAGTGTATCTGTCTGCAGGTTGCCGCTTTCTTAATTTTAAGGTTCGCAGTTGTTCTGCTTTATGCATTAATCCTCTTTTAGCATCGCTATTCTTACAGTGTGTTTTTTATAAAATTTTATACATTCAGATTTTTAAAGTTACGTTACCCATTGTATTATTTGCTTTTTAGAAAAAATTTTAATCAATAAGTTAATAGAAACAACGCTCATAATTTGTTTCCAAAGAGTATTTTTGGTAAACTTAGTATTGGTTGTCTTTTTAAGATGAGTAGAAGTGACTAAATTATTATTTAAAAAACATTTTATATTTATTTTTATAAATTTTACTGGGGAGTTTGGAATTTTTATGAAATTGTCTTTAAATTGGCTTAAAGAATATGTGGATTTAGATGAAAATTTACCTTTGAAAGATTTTTGCAGCGAAATGACTATGACAGGTTCGAAAGTGGAAACCTACGAATCAGAGGCTGAGTCTTTAGAAAAAGTAGTAACGGGTAAAGTTTTATCTATAGAAAAGCATCCTAATGCAGAAAAATTAGTCGTATGCAAAGTTGATGTTACAGAAAATTTTGGCGGAGTTTTAACGATTGCTACAGGCGCTAAAAACTTAAAAGAGGGGGATATCGTACCCGTTGCTTTAGATGGTTCGACTTTACCGGGCGGCATTAAAATAAAAAATTCTAATCTAAGGGGTGTAACAAGCGAAGGCATGATGTGCTCTTTAGAGGAGATAGGACTTAGAAAAGAAGATTATAAAGACCTAGAAGAGGGCATTTTTGTTTTACCAAAGGGAACAGAGCTAGGTGTAGACATAAAAAAAATACTGGGCCTAGATGACGCTTTAATTGATTTTGAAATAACGCCTAATAGACCAGACTGCCTCTCGGTTATTGGGCTTGCGCGCGAAGCATCTGTTACTTTTGGCAAAAACTTTAAATTTAAAGGTCAGTTCCTTGAAAATAAGCTAAACGAAAATCAGACAAATGATGGTCTGCAAGAATCTCTCTCAGAAATAAATGATGATTGTTCTTTTAGTCTAAGAGTAGATTCCAAAGATTTATGCCCATACTACAGTGCAAGAGTAATTAGTGGCATAGAAATTGGTGAGTCCCCTGAATTTATAAAAAAAAGATTAAACCTTATGGGTGTTAAATCAATAAACAATGTTGTGGATATTACAAACTACGTTATGTTGGAGTACGGTCAGCCTCTTCACGCTTTTGATTATGAAGAAATCTCGGGGAGTTCTATAATTGTAAGGCGTGCTGAGGAAAACGAAAAATTAGTTATTTTAGATGGAACAGAACTAACTCTAAAAAATGATGATTTAATAATAGCAGATGGCAAAAAACCTATAGCTCTTGCCGGTGTTATGGGAGGTCTTGCGAGTGGAATAAAAAGTAGTACGAGTGCCATAGTTTTGGAGTCAGCTAATTTTAATCCTGTATCTATAAGAAAATCATCCAAAAGGCATAATATAAGAACAGAGGCGTCTTCTCGGTATGAGAAGGGGCTCCCTAAAGAAAATTGTATTTTAGCGATGAATAGAGCTGTAGAGCTTTTTAAAAAATATTGTGGTTTCAGAAAAATCAGTAAGGTCTATGCAAGCGATGACGGCATAAACGAGATTAAAAAAATAGATTTTAAGACAGATTTTGTTAATAAATTTTTAAATATAAATTTAACACAAGAGGAAATGAAAAAGATCCTGCTAGCTTTAGGTTTTTCTTTTAAAGAAAACGAGATCATCGTTCCCTATTTTAGAAAAGACGTAAGTAATATGTACGATATTTCTGAAGAAATAGCAAGATTTTACGGGTACAATAATATTAAATCTACAACTCTTGAAGGAACTCATTTTAGTAAAAGTTCAGATTACGAAGTTTTTAAGAAAAAAGTAAAAAATTTAATGTTAGGACTTGGAGTAACAGAAATCTTGACTTCGCCTTTTGAAAGCCCTGATTTTTGCGAAAAGCTGCTTTTAGACGAAAAAGATTTCGAAAATAGAGTAATAAAAGTTAAAAATCCTTTAGGACTAGAAACCAGCTTAATGAGACCACTTTTAGAAAGTTCTGTTTTAAAAGTTTTAAAAAATAATTTTAGTTATAAAAATAAAGAGGTCTATATTTTTGAAATAGCAAAAGAGTATGGCTATAAAGAAGGCTCTTTTGAACCAGAAGAAAAAGAAAAATTAGTAGCCGCTTTTTATGGTAAGAGTGTTGACTTTTTTTACATAAAAGGTATTTTGGAAGAATTTTTTAGAAAAATTAATCTCTTGGGAATTGATTTTTCTAGAGAAAGTAATTTAAATTATTTTCACCCTGGTATATGCGCAAAAATTAATTCCAAAAATGGTATAAATTTTGGAGTTCTTGGTAAGATTAACCCATTAGTCTTGAAAAAATTCGGTGCGCCCGAGAATACATATTTATTTAAGTTAGATGTAAATAAAATTTTTAAATACAGGAAAAAAGATATACATTACAAAGAAATTCCTCATTGCCCTGCTATTGAAAGAGACATTTCTTTTTCCTGCGATGAAGACAAAAGTGTAGAATTTTTTAGAAATATTATAAAAACAAATGCAGGGGAGTATTTGGAATCTTTAAAACTTTTTGATATTTACAGAGGAGACCAAGTAGTGGCTGGCAAAAAAAGTTTAGCTTTTAATTTAGTATTTAGAGCAAAAAACAGAACTTTAAAAGAAAAAGAGGTAGATTCAAAAGTTAGTAATATTATGCTAGAAATAGAAAAAAATGGTGGAAAAATAAGGGCCTAGTATTAATTTGTAACTTTAAGGCAATATGAAAACTAGGTATGACATGAATGCCTCGCTATTTAAAAATTTTTGGGGTTTAGTCTTATGGAAATGTTAAAGAATAGTAGCTCAAAAAATTTTCACGTGGATCTATATTTAAACAATTTGTGTAATTCTAGTACAGCATTAATTTAACTGTTTTTTAGCTACAGGCTACTCATTTTAACGGAAATGTTAAAACTGGATAAATTTAAGTAGGAGACTTGTTTTTGAAGTTAAAATAAATTTTCAAAATGTGCCTGTTTCTCGACTATAACTTTTTACGATTTAAGGAGGGCAAATTTGTTTTGCCAATTAAGCTTCTATTCACTTTTTGCCAGTTTTGGCAGTTTAAAAACAAAACGTACAGAGTAGAGTATTATTTTAAGAAATTTTTAAGTGAATAAATAATGTTATAAATTAAATGCAAAGTATTAAAAATGGGTAGATATAACAAATCAAATGGATAAAAATTAGAAAAATGTAATTCAGGGCAGTGATTGTTTTAATAAACTTATTTTTCCTTAGTAAATAAAGTTTTCCACTTAAATATAGGCACACTTTCATTAAAAGATATTTCGTTAAAAAATTTGCCAATATACACCTTCAAGCAAGGTAATAAGTTTCAACACTTTTCAATTTTTTGGTAGCATATTAGAATTTTACTAATTTTAAATGACATGGTAGATTACATTGTTTTTACTCAAAAGTTCTAAGGGAGATTATGTCATTGTTAGGTATAGTCGTTGCAATGGAAGAAGAAGTAAGTTCTATTTTGGATAGCATGCATATAGAAAAGAAAATTATTATTAGCTATATCAGATATTACGTTGGTACTTTCAAAGGAAAGAAAATAGTCGTGTCTATCTGTGGAATCGGAAAAGTCAATGCTGCTGTGGGAACACAAAGCCTAATCTTAAATTTCAGCCCTGATCTCATATTAAATATAGGACTTGCTGGAGCTGCTAACCCGAAACTTTTTGTAGGCAACTTAGTAATAGCAAAGGAGGTAGTTCAGCATGATGTTGATACTACGGCTTTAGGTGACCCTTTGGGTATGGTGTCTACTGTGAATATTGTAAAGTTCCAATGTTCTAAAGACCTAACAGAAAAATTTTTTTATAATTTAAAGAGTAAAAGTAAAGTTTTTTTAGGTACGGTTGCCAGTGGAGATAAATTTTTAAAAGAAAAGTCAGTAATAAATATAGTAAGAAAAAATTTTAATGCTTTAGCTGTAGATATGGAATCGGGAAGCATAGCCCAAGTTTGCTATTTAAACAAGGCAAAGTTTTGCTGCTTAAAGATTATTTCTGATTCGGCTTTTAGTGCTGAAAGTGGAAGTGTTGCTGGCTGTTATAATAAAAGTAAAGAAAATTTCCCGGATGCTTTTTGTGATTTATTAAAAGATTTCATAAAAATCTTAAATTAAGTAAAGTCAATTTTTTGTACAGGGCAAGTAAGGAAAAACGTTTTCCTTCCAGCTAGTTGGCGTCGTAAAATGGGGCACCTGTATAAAAATATTTATAACACTTTTTTTGCTCAATATATTCTAACAGCAAAATTCTTGTAGTTACTTAAAGGGGAGTCAATAATTTAAAAGAAGGTTTTTAAAGCAACCTCCAGTTTAATTTTAGTAAGTCAGTTGTACGCTTCCCTTTCTTTTTCTAATCAAAATAGTTGTTTTATTGGGGCTAAAGAGGAAAAGATGGGAGAATTGTTAGAAAATTTCCAAGCAAAAAACTTTAAAAAAGAGGGGTCAAAAATAGATGAAGCTAAAGGATCTAAAAAAAGCGAAAGTTCAAAGAATCAAAGTAGCTTCGTCGAAGAGCTTTTTGAAGTCATTTTTTCTTTAGGTTTCGTCTTAGGTAGTTTACACTATTGTTGCACCAAAGAAGACCGGTAATTTTTTATCCCGGTGGTGCGCCTGTTTATAGTAATATTAATTATTGGTAGTATGTCTATCTTTATATCAGATGATGCAATATGCGAAAGTGATAAACGCTTTTATTATTTTAAAACTTATTTTTTAAAAGTTTTACCTTTTAAAAAGCTTATTTTTTATATTTTTTAATGTGTTTTTTATTTTTTCAAAAAAATTTTGTTTTTTGTTTTTTTTCTCATAATCCCTGTTTGTAACCAACTTGATTTTTTTATACTCTTTATCATCAACAAAATAACTTATTTCACCCACAGATTTATTTTTTTCCAGGGGAGCATATAAAAACTTTGGAACTGTTACTTTTGTGCTTATCTTTGGATTTTCGTTTATGTTAACTATCATCTTTAAAGGGCAGGAAGCAGTTAGCAGTACTTCCTCTTCTTTGCCACCCACTAAAGGTACAAAAATTTTTTCTTCTTTTGGAACAATTGCTTTAAAGTTAGAAAAACCGTAGTCGAAAAGTTTTGTGTGATCATTCCAATCGTCTGGTGCATTTAACGTTACAGCTATTAATCTAAGATTTTCTCTTTCTGCACAAGAGACTAAACATCTACCAGAAGCTTTAGTAAATCCAGTTTTTATTCCTAAACATCCTTTATATTTTTTTAGCAATTTATTTTCATTGTAAAAAGGAAGTGTTACTCTAGGATTTTTAAAAGAAATATCTGTTTTTAGACTAGAAACTGTTTTAAGAAAACTTTTGTTTTTCACCGCTTCAGATGCTAAAAGCGCTAAATCATAAGCGGTAGAAAAATGATTTTTTGCATCAAGGCCAGATGGGGTAACGAAATTTGTATTGTACATTTTTAACTCTTTTGCTCTAAGGTTCATTAAATTAGCAAAATTTTCTAAAGTCCCTCCAAGAGATATGGCAATGGCATTTGCCGCGTCGTTTCCAGAAACAGTTAATGCTCCTTTCGCTAAACTAGAGATCGGTAAAATTTGCCTTGCTTTTAAGCCCATAGAAGAACCCTCTACTTGCAACATTTTTTCTTCAATGGCTATACATTCATCATAAAGAACAGATGTTTCAAAGGCCAAAAGAGCCGTCATAATTTTTGTTGTGCTCGCCATTGGCATTTTTTTGTGTGAATTTTTTTCTAAGATTACTTTACCATTTTCAGGGCAATACAAAACGTAAGCAGAAGCTGAAATGTCCAAAGAAAAAATTTTATTTGAAGGCTGTAAAAATACTAAAAAACAAAATATTAGGTTAAAAACTAAACTTTTTCTTTTCAAGGTAACCTCTAAAAACTTTTTTATAAATATATGCAATCATTTCATGCAATATTTTTATTTATAGGAAACATTAAAAAGATCTAGCTTTTTTACATATAAATTTAAGTAAAATTATTTTTTCTGAGCTTTTTAAATAATTAAATAAATTTGGTAATTATTTGTGCAAAAGTTTTTCAAAATAAAGTTGCTAAGAAATTCATCTACCCGATTATTTTACCGCTTAATTAAGCCCCTAATATTTTTTAATTAAAAATTCATATAAAAATATTTTATATATTTTTTATGTAAAAATTTATAAAAAATTTTGAGTTTAGAGATTTACTTTTTATAAAATATTTTTTGTAAAAGTTCTGCTGTAAAAAGCTCTAGACACCAACTCTAGTAAATAGATGCACAAAAACGTTTTTTTGAATTTAAAAAAAGTGCGGTTTGTTTACAATTAAGACACTAAATTTGCCTAGAAATAAAAATTTTAAATATTAGTTTAGACCTTTAGCAAAAATTTTATAAGCATCATACCTAATACCATAATTTTTAGTGATGAAAACATTTTAGGTAGGGCAAAAACTGTGCGTATTTTAAAATATAAAAATACATTTAGCACTTAACACTCGGCAATTTATTAATAAATTTGCTAATTACTTTGCTAAAAATCCTTCCTAAATAGAAAAATCCTAAGCTCTTTACCTGCTTGTCTTTGGTACTTATGCTGGCTCTAATAAAAACTTAACATGCCTACATTTAAAGAAGGTTTATTCTTTTATTTCTTCAATTAAAAAAGACTCAAAAATATCGCCTTCTTTAATATCGTTAAACTTAGAAAGACCTATACCACATTCGTACCCGGCCATAACTTCCTTGGCGTCATCTTTAAAGCGTTTCAAAGAGGCAATCTCATCTTCACAAACAACTACACCGTCTCTAATAACTCTAACTTTACTATTTTTAGCAATCTTCCCCTCTGTTACATAACTACCAGACACAACTCCTACGCCAGAAATTTTATATATATGACGACACTCTGCCTTTCCAAGAACAGTCTCTTTAAACTTAGGCTCCAGCATTCCCTTCATAGCTTTTTCTATTTCTTCTATGCAGTCATATATAACTCTGTAAAGTCTAATATCTACACCCAGCCTTTCGGCGTTTATAGCTGCATTGCTCTCTGGTCTTATGTTAAAGCCAACTATTATAGCACCTGAAGCACTAGCTAGCATTACGTCCGACTCCGTAATTGCACCAGCTGCAGAGTGGATTACATTAACTCTTACTTCATCGTTAGAAAGCCTTTGCAAAGATTCCTTAACAGCCTCCACTGAGCCTCCAACATCAGCCTTTACTATTACTTTTAGTTCTTTAATTTGACCAAGAGCCATCTGGTCATACAAATTATCTAGGGTAACTTTAGTTAAAGCATTAAACTCTTCTTCTTTTTTATTGAAAACTCTTTGTTCAACAAGCTCTTTTGCCAACTTTTCGTTCTTAACAGCATCAAATTCGTCGCCACTTGTGGGCACACTCTCAAGTCCAGTTATTCTAACTGGTACGGAAGGCCCAGCTGAAGTTATACTCTGACCGCTGTCGTTAACCATAAATCTGACCCTGCCCACGCTAGTTCCCGCTACTACAACGTCGCCAACCTTTAATGTTCCATTTTGAATAAGTAAAGAAGCCACTGGGCCTTTGCCTTTATCTAACCTAGCTTCAACAACAACCCCTTTAGCATCTCTATTTGGGTTGGCTTTAAGCTCTTTCATTTCCGCCACTAAATTTACCATTTCTAGTAAATCTTTTATGCCCATACCAGTCTTAGCAGAAATAGGTACACACGGAACATCTCCTCCCCACTCTTCTGGAACTATTTCGTGTTCTGTTAGTTGTTGCTTAACTTTTTCAGGGTTAGCTTCTTCTTTGTCCATTTTGTTTATTGCAACTATTATAGAAATCCCTGCTGCCTTAGCGTGATGTATTGCTTCTATTGTTTGAGGCATTATACCGTCATCAGCCGCCACCACTAAAATAGCAATGTCTGTTATTTGTGCGCCTCTTGCCCTCATCGACGTAAAAGCTTCATGACCTGGAGTATCCAAAAATGTTATATCTTTTCCATTAATGTTTACCCTATAAGCACCAATGTGCTGAGTGATCCCTCCGGCCTCGCTAGCAATAACATTGGCTTTTCTAATCGAGTCTAGCAACGAGGTCTTCCCGTGGTCCACATGACCCATTACAACAACAACTGGAGCTCTTTGCTTTAAATCTTCTTCTTTATCTTCAGCTGAGTCTATTATTAATTCCTCAATAGAAACCTTATTTTCTTTTTTAACCTTTGCATTAAATTCTAAGGCTAAAAGACTTGCTGTGTCAAAGTCTAAATTGTCGATAGCAGAGGTTACTGTAACTCCCATAGACATAAGTTTTTTTAAGACTTCAGAAACAGTAGCTTTAAGCTTTCTAGCTAAATCTGTAACACTAATTTCATCTGGTACAGTAATAGTTAGATTTCTTTGCTTTCTTTCAAGTTCTATTCTTTTTAATCTTTGCGCTTCGGTTTCTTTCTTGCCTTTTCTAAACTTTTTTCTAAAAGAGGAGTTTCTGTTAAATTTTTGCTTTCTAAAATTTCCTGTCTCCGCACCGGAAGACTCTGAAGCAAGTTTTTCGTATTTTTCGTTATATCTTTCTATATCTATATTTGAAGACCTAGTATCTATTCTAAATTGGTTTTCATATGGGTCAGAGGGCTCCGCAGAAGCATACTGCACTGTAAAAGCAGGGCTTTTACTATCGTTTCGAGAGGATGTTTTTTTTAAGGAGTCACTGGAATAATCTGGTTTAAACTCCTTAGAAACGTGTTCTGCACCAAGTTTTGACTCCTCACCAGTTAAATCAAACTTGCTTTTTAAATCTTTTAGGGAAGAAAAACTTCTTTTTTCTTGGTTTTGTTTTTTATTTTTAGTTTTTTTAGGCACTTCATTTTTTGAACCATCGTTTTCTGATATATCTTCGGCAATAGATTTTTCACTTTCTTCAGTGACTACTTTTTTTCTTCTACTAATTTTTGGTACATAAGAAAAATATTCGTCAAAGCTTTTTACTTCATTTTGCTGAGTATAGTAGTCAAAAATTATGTCTAGCTCTTCAGGTTCCAGAGCTGTCATGTGCTTTTTTTCATGCCCTGTATATGTTTTTAAAACTTTAAGAACTTCTTTGCTTGTAACGCTCAAATCTCTTGCAACCTCATATACCCTGTACTTCAAAACCATATATATAATTTTTCCCCCCTAAACCTAACTAAGCATTTTCATAAAGCCCTCTTTAAAATTTATATTACAAATTAACAAAATACCGGTCTTTTTCCCTAAAACAGAGTAAAAATCATCCATAGACAAATCATTAAGAATTATAACTTGCACATCAAATTTATTCAACTTTTCTTTAAGGCTACCAAGCGATTTAGAAGAAAAATCGCTCGCTACTAATAAAAAACCAGACCCTTTTTTCTTGATTTTTTCTAATACGGCATCAAACCCGAAAACCAAACTACCTGCTTTTTTGCAAAGACCGATTAATCCTAAAATTTTACTTTTTCTCTCGATTTTATAATCTCCTCAATTTTTTGGTAAACATCATCACCTAGTTTACCAAAAAAACTTTTATGCTTAGACTTAATTTTTTTCAATTTTTCAAAACATTTTAAATTGTAGCACAAATACATTCCTCTGCCCATAATCTTTTGGCTCTCATCTAACTTTATACTAGTATCGGTTTCACTTTGAAATTTTACAATCCTTAAAAGTTCTTTTTTATTTTTTCTATCTCTACAGCTTACGCACATCCTAATAGGTATATGTTTTTCTTTTAAATTAGCGCTTTCAGGCAAAATTTTCTCCCTCTTAAAAAATTGTGTTGCTAAAAACTAAATAAAGCGAAATAAAACAAATTACACTTGAGATTCTGGAACTTTTAGGGTTCCTACCTTGTTTAAACTATTGTAAATTAATTTCAAAACTTTGTATACACTTTATTGAAAGTAGTAAATCAAAAATTTTATAAGTTGTTTGAATATAAAAATACTTAAGTTTATACTTTCTTTGTTAAATTTCTTGCACTTAATAGATTCGTCAAATCTATCACCACACGAAGTTTCTCAATCTTGCGGCTTAGCCCTTCATTTTTTCAATAAAAAAGCACATCCACCACAGGTCTACACAAAAATAGGCCTGTGGCGAAAAAATTTCGTAAACAAGGACATCTTTTAATAGCTCAAAATCAAACAGAAGCACATTTTACTCTTATGCCAGGCCCCATAGTAGAAGTAACATAACACGACTTTATATAAGTACCCTTAGCACCAGAAGGTTTAGCTTTTATAATGGCCCCTAAAATTGTGTCAAAATTTTGGCTAAGTTTTTCTTTGCCAAAAGAGACCTTCCCAATAGGGCAATGTATTATATTGGTTTTATCCAGTCTGTACTCAATTTTACCGGATTTTGCATCTTTTATTGCCTTAGCAACATCTGTTGTAACGGTTCCCGCTTTCGGGTTAGGCATAAGACCTTTAGGGCCAAGAAATTTACCAAGTCTTCCCACTAAAGGCATAACATCTGGTGTAGCGATCAAAACATCAAAACCAGTCCAACCCTCTTTTTGTATCTTCTCTACCATTTCCTCAGCACCACAAAAATCAGCACCAGCTTCTTTTGCTTCGTCTTGTTTAAGACCTTTACAAATAACTAAAACTTTAACGTCTTTGCCTGTGCCGTTAGGGAGTACAACGGCGCCCCTAACCTGTTGGTCAGCGTGACGAGAATCTACGCCTAGTCTGACATGTATTTCTACAGTTTCGTCAAATTTAGCATAAGACGTTTTAGCACAAAGGTCCAAAGCTTCAGAAGCCTCGTAAAGTTTAGTTTTGTCTACCAATCCTGAACTATTCAAATATTTTTTTCCATGCTTCATAATCTTCCTCCAAAAGATCTAAACTATCACAATAAAAAAAATAAACGGTTAAACAAAAATTTTAACGTAAAAAACACCTATGCTTTTTCTACGGTAATTCCCATACTCCTTGCAGTACCTGCAATCATGCTAGCTGCTGTCTCTAAAGAAGAAGCATTTAGATCTTTCATTTTGGTCTTAGCGATCTCTTCCAACTGTTCCCACTTTATCTTAGAGACCTTAGTTTTATTCGGAACACCAGAACCTTTTTCTATACTACATGCTTTCTTTATTAAAACCGGCGCAGGTGGCGTTTTCGTGACGAAAGTAAAAGACTTATCGGCATAAATAGTTAAAACGACCGGTATCGTCATTCCCGCCTCATTTTTTGTTCTCTCATTAAATTCTTTAGTAAAATTCATTATGTTAATCCCGTGCGGCCCCAAAGCAGAACCTACAGGTGGCGCGGGAGTAGCCTTCCCTGCTGGAATTTGCAGTTTAACTATAGCAGTAACTTTTTTTCCTTTTGAGGGCTTTTTTGTCGCTTGAGCCATTAATTATTTTCCTCCAAAATAAAAACATTTTCAGACCAAAAAAGTGTTCAAAAAATCAAAATCTACAAAGTTTAACCTGAATACACACTTTACTTAAAACATTTTAATGTTAAAAGCTATATTTTTCAACACACCAAAATTTTAAAAGGACATATTCGATAAAATAAAGCGGATAAAAAACTGCTTCAAATACTCAAAGTAGTGTTTAACATACAACAAAAAGAATCATTGCATAAAAAGAAAAAACTTATCTGATAAACGCTGATTACTTGTCACAGCTTAAAAATCTACAATATTAAGGCGCTTATTTAAAAAATCAATCTAACAATTTCACTTGATAAAGCTCTAATTCTAAAGGCGTTTTCCTACCAAACATAGACATTTCTACCATAACTTTATTCTCTTCCACACTGATACCTTTGACCGTAGCAACACTCTCTTTAAGAGGACCATCAGTAATAACAACAGTGTCTCCAACAGAATAGTTAACCACAGAAGACTTTTTAGGAATAAAGCCTAACCGTTCCACTTCAGCGTCTGTTAAAGGAACAGGCTTAGAACCTGCTCCAACAAAGCCTTGGCAGCCTCTTACTCCCCTAACAGCAGCCCAAGAGTCATCAGTTAGAACCATCTTGACTATAACGTAGTTCGGAAACACCTTTTTTTCTGTTGTTCTCGTTTTTCCGTTTCTGACACTGGTAACCATCTCGGTCGGGACAAAAACTTCTTTAATTAAGTCTTTAAGCCCTCTATTTTCAGCGGTTTTTTCAATATCAGACATTACCTGTTTCTCGTAACCAGAAAAAGTCTGTATTATATACCATTTTGCTTCATCTGTTGCCATCTTGATACCTTCCAAAAAGCATATTACTTAGATATTTTCATAACAAAACTAAATAAATTATTCAGTCCATAATCCAAAATTCCGACAAAAATTCCACTTATAGCAACAGTAGAAAGCACAACGCCCATATTTCTAAATGTAAGCTTTCTCGTCGGCCAAATTATCTTCTTAAACTCACTTTTGCAGTCTCTAAAGTAATCAGCTACACTTCTTTTTTTTTCTTTAGTTTCCCTGGGAGCTTTGTCGTTTTTCTTTTCAGACATAAAAAACCTCCATAAATAAAAACTAAATTTACAAAATTAAAAAAATAGCCTTCGACGTTATCGTCACTTAGTCTCTTTGTGAGAAGTATGCTTCCTACAGAACCTACAGTGCTTATTCATCTCTAGGCGATCTGGGTTGTTAGTCTTGCTTTTGGTTGTATCATAATTTCTTTGTTTACACTCCGTACAAGCTAACGTTATTTTCGTTCTCATTCAGCGGCACCTCCTGGTATAAATATAAACCTAAAGCCTCCCTTAAAAGCATAAAAATACTAATAAAGTGTAGCGATTCTACCATAAGTTTTGTTAAGAGTCAAGGAATAAAGATAGTAGGTGAAACAGAAATCACTGAAGTATATTAAGGTACAAACTAATAAAGAAAAAACTTTTATTAAATATGTTTATTTAATAAAAGACAAAATAGTTTTCAAATACAAAAATACTTTTGTAAAGGTAAATATAACTAATGAGAACTACAAAAAGGAACCATAACTCATAAAAATATGTAGTAATAAGATATTGCTTTAAAAAATAAAATCTAGAAAAATAAACAAATTTTTATGTAAGCAACGCTTTAGTAACAAAATGAATGAAAGACTCTAATAAAAAAACGGGCAAAAATATTAAAGGAAATATAATAGTAGCGAAATTTTAAAATTGTGTCAGATACATTAACTAGAAAATTTGTCTACAAATTGGTACTATAACGAAAAACAGTAAATAAGGTTTTGACTAAAAATAAAGTATCTTAAAATCTAAGTTGTCAAAAAGGTAGAAATAAGACACTTAATGTAGATATACCTTTAGTAAGAATTCGTATTTCCAAATCTTATGCATACAAATTTTTAATTGAAAAGTTATAAATTTTAGTTATGTAAAACATCTTGCACAAAAACTATTGTAACCTAAAAACGTAAGTAACATAAAAAGTTAAATTATTTATTCATAAAATATAATCGCACAAAAAACGAATTTTTCCGTTACCAAAAAGTTCTACAATAATATTTTATTGGTAGTACTACACTGGCAACATTTAGAAGAGTCTTTTTATGGTGTACCTGTAGAGTTCCCTTCATTCTTAAAAAGTAAAGAAATACACCAAATTGCACATAAAGTAACTGCTGTATACACTATTCTGCTGCCTATAGCATCTTGACCGCCAAAAATACTTGCTACTATATCAAACTGAAAAATTCCAACTGCACCCCAGTTAAGTCCACCAATAATTAGTACTATTAAAGCTAACCTATCTAATAGTCCTTGCATTTTTGCCTCCTTTTTATTAAAATAATCTATAGATTTATGTTGTGTAATTTTTTATTTTTTATTCTTAAAAGATTTTAGGTACATTATTTTAGTGGCGCGCGGCGTTACTTAAAAGGTTCATGCTGCAATATTGCTCGCGGGGTTGTTGTGTTTTTGTATAGCTAGCTAGAGCCTATTTTCTGCTTTGGCTTCAAAAGCTGTCCACGTATATGTCAATCTAAACCTATTAACTGGAATATTTTTAAAGACTGGGCTCGCTTGGCGGTACTAAGACTAAATAAATAAGAAAAGTATTGTGCGTAGGCTGGGAAAAATTTTAAAATATTATTAAAAAATGGTATAGAATCGACAATTTAAATAAAATTATTTGTCAGTTATATTAGTCTTGCCCTTGATTTATCCTGCTTTAGCATTTTAAAAATTTACTCTGGCAGAAAGATCATTTTTTTAATTAAGTCTATATGTTTTTAGTAATACAGTTTTTTAGTAGTATTTAGTAGATTTTATTGATGTTAAGGAGACAAATATTAGTTAAAAGGAAGTCCTCTAATAAATTTATAAAAAAATAAATGCTAATTTTAAAAAATTTTTTTAGATTTTAGCGTCATTTTAAAAAGCTGGCAGAAAAAATATGAAAAGGACTTTATTTACGTAAAAAGCTTTTCTAAGCATATAAACTTCTAAAGACTGTGAAAAAATAAATTTAAGGAAGATCCACCTGGGTCTAAATCAGATATTTTAGTGCTGTTTCAGCAGAAAAGTCATATTTTACTTAAAATATTAGTAACAAGCATTTTCAATTTTTTAGTAGTTTTTTCTATATTTTTTGCAGAAAAAATTGCGCTTATTACAGCAATTCCACTTACGCCACTACCCTTTAGTTTAAAAATATTTAGTTCATTTATTCCACCAATAGCAACTACAGGTATTTTAACGGTTTTGCATATCTCCCTTAAAGTATTTAGGGTCACCATTTTTGCATCCGGTTTACTATTTGTTTTAAAGATACTCCCCACTCCTAAATATGCTGCTCCTTTTTTTTCTGCCAAAAGGGCTTCTTTAACACTGAAAACAGAAACCCCTATTACTTTGTTTTTTCCTAAAACTTTTATTGCATCAGAAACAGACACATCTTCCTGCCCAACATGTACACCGTCAGCATCAACTTCTTTTGCAACTTTTACATTGTCGTTAATAATTAAAGGAATACCAAATTTTTGGCAAATACGCTTTAATTTTTTGGCTTTTTCTAAAAATATTTCTTCTTTTAAGCCTTTTTCTCTTAGCTGTAAGCAAGTAGCACCTCCGCTTAAGGCACTTCCTATTTGTTCAAAAAATAAACTTTCATTGCCTAATGAAAACCTACTATCTGTTATTGCGTAAAACTTTAAGACTTCCTTTTTTATTTTCATAGATCTTTTCACAGAAATATTTAAGCAAAAATTAACTGATATACCTTTTCATTTTATCCAAAATTTTTTATTTTTATATGAAATATGAAATTCATTCTTGCCTTTTTACCTTAACCTTTAAATTAACAAAAAATAAAACAGTTAAGACAAAAATATATTTCCCATGCTTTTTTACTTAATTTCTTCAACAAATGTTGATTTTAGAGTAATCGCCTATGTGTACAAATTTTGTATCAAATAAAATAATTTATAATCTCAAAATTTAAAGGACTACAGTTTAGGAAAGAGCACACTCCTTAAATAGGCACTACTCTAAAAAATAAATTTTCCCGCTTAAGTCTATCTGTTTCGTGTGTACACCTGCTTTTATAATAAATTATAAAGACAGTTAAGTTTAACTTATTTAAATTTGGGCCCAAAAATTTTTGAAAAGATGATTTTTTTAAAATAATTTTTAGAATATCTTTTAAAATAAATTTATTTTAAAAAGATAATACAAGATATGACAGTTTAAGCAACAGTTCTAATTTTAAAAAAATGGCAAATACAAAATAACTTCTAAGATTAACACAATATTAAAGCAAAAAGATTTACATTGGATCACAACCTATTTTTTTTCGTAATAGCTAAATCTATTTTTTGTGGCTACAAAAAGGGCTTAAAATTAAAAATAATATATATGAAAAAAGAGAAAAAAAGTTTTCTTTTAGGGGATAAAATTTAAAATCTAAAAACGGTCAAGTTCATAAAAAGATACAAAAAAATATATTTGACGGTTTCCTTATTTTTAGTTAAAATTTAATTCATCCCTTACTTTCGGCCAGAATAAAGAGCTGAAGGTCGTTTAGTCCAGAAGGAGGTATTTATGGAAGAAACTAAAAAGCTTTATGAATCTATGGTGGTCATTTCTTGCAAATGTGGGGGCGATGGAATAAGTGCCATTGTAGATAAGTTAAAAAAGCTAATAGAAGATGAAGAAGGTGCCGAACTGACATCTTTTAATGAGTGGGGAAAAAGGAAACTTGCTTACCTAATTAATAAGGAGTCGGAAGCATATTATGTTGTCTTTAATTTTGTTAGCAACAGTAAGTTTCCAGCAGAGTTTAGCAGGATTTGCAGAATTACGGATGGAATTTTAAGGTCTGTTGTTGTGAAGTGTATTTCTAAAAAAAAGAAAGAGCGCAAAAAAGTCTTAAAAAGATCTAGCGCGGAAGTTGAAAGTCCTGAGGAAGTTTCAGCTGAGGAAAACTTAAATACGAATGATATTGAGCCTTCAAGTTTTTCTGAAAGCTCGTCTTTGCCAGGACAATCTTCTGAGGGAGTTTAAATTTTTATGTTAAATAATATTACTTTGATGGGGCGGCTAGTAGCTAATCCTGAATTGCGGCACACGTCAACGGGTCTAGCGGTAACGAGTTTCACCCTGGCTGTTAATAGAGATTTTGCAAAGCAAGGTGAAGAGCGTTCTACAGATTTTATAGACATCGTGGCCTGGAGAAACAATGCAGAATTTGCTGCTAAATACTTTACCAAAGGCCAGTTAGTCGCAGTGGTCGGTTCTTTGCAAACAAGGACTTACCAAGACAAAAATGGCATGAACAGGAAAGTTTTTGAAGTTGTAGCCGACAGGCTCCACTTTGCGGAAAGTAAAAAAGATTCAAGTGCTTATGCGGAAAATGCGTCTTTAGGTGAGGAAAAAAAATCTGAAAACAAAGTTTCGTCTTTCGAAAATGGTGATTTAGATTTTACCGAACTTCCGACTAGTGACGACGATTTACCTTTTTAATTTTTGTTATTTAAGGAGTTTTTTATGGAAGATATTGAAAAAGTTGCAATGGGTACTCGAGGAGAGAGTGCTGAGGCTAGTTCAGACTCGCAAAATGACGGAAAAAGAGAAGAAAACAGGGATAACACCTCTTTTAGAAGGCGCAATTACAGCGCAGGTTATAATAGAAATAGAAGTAATTATAATTCCTCCGGCTCTGGTGGTGATGGTTATAGACGAGGTAACAATTTTAGGCGTCGTAGGCGAAAAGTGTGTGAGTTTTGCGCTGAGAAATTAGATGAAGTTGACTACAAAGATGTAGATAGGCTTTCCAAATTTTTGACTGAAAGGTCTAAAATTTTTTCAAGGCGTTCAGCTGGTACGTGCGCTAAGCACCAAAGAAAGCTAGCTGTAGCTTTGAAAAGAGCAAGACACATGGCGCTGCTTCCTTACTGCAAGGGGTAGGTAATTTTATTTTTGTGAATTAGATTATCTACTTTTTTCTGCTTTTGCGGTTGTTTTGGCTTGTTTTTTGTTGGGACGAAAGGTTTTTAGTGTTTTCGTTTTAAAGCTGTATTTTTGTAAATTCTCTTTACAGAGTTGCCCTTTTTTCTTAAAGTTTTGAGTAACTTAGTTTTTTGCTTTGAGGAACTGAAAATGCTAGATAAAGCTTTTAATTTGATAGCTAGTAAGCTTGGGGGTGTTTTGTGCCCCAAAGGTTTTAGTAAATCTTTTACTAATAATAAAAATATTATTTTTAGAAAAGATGAGGCAGTTTACGGCGTAAAGTTTTTAGATAATAAATTTATTTTGTTTAAAGGTGATTCTTCTACCGACGGGGAGGGGGAAACCAGAAAAATTTGTGAATGGTTTTTTGACCCAAGTAGTGGCACTTTGGATGATGCCGCGGTAATTGCTAATGATTTTCTTGAATTTTTTTCAAAATCTTCAGGTAAGAATGATAGTAGCCTTTTAAAGAAAGATAATTCAAAAGCTGAAAGTGATGGTCTGCATTTTTTTTTAAATAGGCTAGTAACATTGTTTCCGGAATTAAAACCTGAGTTAACTACAGAAAGGGAGATGTATTTAAAATTTAGGTATGTCACTTTTATAAAAGAAAATTTTGTACCTAAATTTTTGGAAGCTTTAAGGAATAAAAAAAAGGAAAAAATAAAGAGAATTTCGAGTATTTTAAATAATTTTTATGAAAATGGCAATATGGATGTCCGTTCAACAATAACAATGGTAATACTTAATTCTATTGACGATAAATCTTCCGCAGAAGAAATTGAAAAATTTTTAGATAATAATCTTAAGGAAGCTTTTTTGGCTGCAAAAAAATATAAATTAAAAAAAGTAAAGCCTGAAAGACTGAAGACTAGCTTAATTGGAAAATTTCTTGCTGCAAACAAAACGCTTTCGTGAGCATGCAGTGTTTATTTGGCACAATTGTTAGTTTTGTAGTACTTAAAACATAATAGTCGTGTGAGTTGTTTGTCATTTTTAGAGTAAGTTTGCCTTGAATTATTATTTCGTGGCATTTAGGTTAAGCTTTTATGTACAAGGTATATCGATGCATTATAAGAACTAAGTTTTTGTTAAGTTTAGTGTTGTTGTGCGTGACGCCGTTCGGATTTTTTAGTGCCATGCAAATGTATCTTTATCTTTTTGAACTTATTTGATCTTAAATAGTGCTAAGGCCTAGTATATGTACGTCTAATAAAATATTTGCCATGGCAGAAGTTAAAAGATTATAGCCTGTATAAAAACAAATTACATTTTAAAATTTACTTTGAATTGGAAAATAATTTTTGCTTAAATCTGTACGGGTTTAGCAAAATTCCAAGATTACTGACCTATTGCTTTTTAGAAACTGTTTGTGCTAAAATGGATATATTAACTTAATTTTTGAAGATTTTTTATGTTTAGTGCTAAGTCTTTGAAAAAGTTGAGCAGTGGAGTTTTGCTTTCCAGCATGGTTAACGTAATGCAAAGTTCTGTAGGTTTTTCAGTTAATGATGATGTAAAGTCAGAAAGTGCTGGCGCAATAAGTTCAAAAGTAGAAAAAGATGATAAAAAAGTAGAAGATAAAAGAGAAAAAAGCATTCTTGAAATGGTTGAAGAAAATAAAGTCCCACTGGCAGCTGGTGTTACTGGTCTTGCTGTACTAGTTCCTAGTAGTGTGTATGTGGCAAGAAAATTGCATAACTCACCTTATTATAAGGAACAGTTAAAACAAGAAACTGTTAGCTCTCTTGAACAGGCGGACCCGCATTCTGAAACTAAGAAATCAGGTGTCGAAAATGAGGCACCTAAAAGTGATTTGAATATAGAAAATACTAAAAATAAAGAGGAGAAGGGTCAGGACGACAATAAATCTTTACAGAATAATTCGCCTGAGAAAAATCTTCCGCTGAATGAAAGCAGTACCCAAGGGGTAAGTGAAAAGGATGCATTAACTAATGGGAACCAAGAAACTTTGAAAAGCACAGACCTGGAGTCACCTAAGGGTGAGGATGAATCTAGTAAAAAAGAAGAAAACAAAGTTGAAAGTGGGGATACTGATGGTTGGGGACTAACGCGAGTTATAGCACTTGTTATGCTTTTGTCTGTAATCATTCCAGCAGTAGTATACTTTTTAATAATTCCACTTATTGATCATATCAGAAATCGTAACACTTTTATGGAAGCAGTTAAAACTCAGTATAAAAACTTAAAAAATAAAGTTTCGGGTCTTTTTAAGCAGAGGCAGATAGAGGATAGTGACAATTACGAGAACTAGGTTCCTTAATTTTTTGTTAATAGTATTTCTTAAATTTTCTCCACTAAGAAGTAAAGTTTTTTTCATATATATTTGGTTTAGTAATCCTGTAAAGAGTAACTCGGTGTCTTAAATCTTATTTTCATTAGAAAAATCTTGTATTTTTTTGTAGTTATTAGAAAGTTCCTTCCAGCTTGCTCTAACAAAAACATCTTTCATGGCACTTGGGCTAAAAGGAGTAACAGGTGAAGAAAAAACCACGTTGTAGGTTTCTTTGGAGCATATATCTAGTATAACGACAGTGAAAAGGATCATAACACCCAAAAGTCCGAAAATTCCGCCAACAAGAATAAATAAAAGCCTTAAAATAGCGCAGGGCTCATAGAGGTTTGGAATTATATAAGAAGAAATTGCAGTTAGGGCGACTATCATCAAAGTTGGGGAGCCTATAAGGCCAGAATTTACAGCTGCGTCACCTATTACAAGGCCACCAATTATACTAACGGCATGACCCAAAGGTTTAGGAAGCCTTAGGCCTGCTTCCCTCATTATTTCGTATATAAAATGTATTACTAGTGTTTCAAAGACTATAGGAAACGGGGTTTCGCCAATTGAAGTTGCTATTTTGTTAACTAATTTGCTTGGAAAAGCTTCCGGATTAAAAGTTCCAAGGGCAACATAAATTCCTGGCAACAAGATAGTAATTAAAAAAGATAAATATTTAAGCCATCTGGCTAAAGTTGCAAATAAAGGGTTTTGAGCGTAATCATCAAAGGTGTGGAAATACTCAATGAAAAGGTACGGAACTATTAAAGCTGTAGGCACACCGTCTACCAAGATTACTATTCTGCCTTCAGATATTTTCCCGCATACAGTATCTGGCCGCTCAGAAATACCAACTTCGTTAAACAAAGAAACTTTTCTGTTGCCGTTAAGGTAAGGAATTAAATACTCGGCTGCTAACAAATATTTTAAATTTATGTTTTTTAGTTTGGATTTTACCTCATTTAGTAATTTTTCAGAAACAACGTCGCTAAGGTAGCACAACGTAACATGTGTGTTGCTTTGTGAACCCAAAATCATGTTTTCAAATTTTAAATTAGTATTTTTTAGCCTTCTTCTAATAAGCGTAATGTTTATTTTAATAGCTTCAACAAAACTTTCCCTAGAACCTTTTTGCGTAACCTCTGTAGAGGGTTCTGCTACTGCCCTAAAACTAAACCCTTGTATTCCTATGGCTATTACGTTAGAAATACCGTCAACAAAAAGAAGAGCAAACCCAGACATCAAAAGGTTCAGCGCTTTATTAAAATCATCCAGTTCATACTGTTCTGTAGTCGTTAAAACTGTGCTTTTTATATAATCGTATTTTTCTTCTTTGCCAGATATATTTAAAATTTCACCCTTAGCAACCAGTATGGGGTTTAAAACACTCTCTGCTAGTACCTCTTTGTTCACCATTCCGTCCAAAGAAACTACTGTAAGATTTAAATTGCCAAGTTTAACCTCACGTAAAGTCAGGTCATCACTGTCTTTAAATTTATTTTCTATATACTCTATATTCTCTTTTATTGATTTTTTGACAAGTTCAACTTTTTCTAAAGTTTTTTTTTCATTAAAAGAGACTCTACTGAAATAATTTTTTATCTTTCCAAAAATAGCAAAGACCCCCAAATAAAACTCCTAGAATAATTATTTCCAAAGTTTTAATTTTTAGTATTTTTTGTCTGTCACCAAAAGTAAAGATTTTTACGATACGAGCAGTATCAATAAAATAGGATAAAAGTGACGGGTAAAGCGATTGCAAAGGTCAAAAATTTAAGGAGCCGTAATTACACAAGAACTAATTGCTTTAAGTCTTTTTACCTAAAAAATAAATTCTGTGACTTAAATTTGTTAAACTCTGTACTGTCTTTGCGCCAAATAAAAAACTCATAAAAGAGAATCACAGTAAATAAAACTAGCCCCCAGTAAATTTACTGCGCATTATTTTCATAAGAATATGGATAGGGCTTCCAAAAATTTTTGTCTAATTTTCTTTTAAGTTCTTCTAACCTATCTTTAGTTTTTAAGACTTTTGCTTTCGCGTCAGAGATTTCCTTATTTTTTCTTTCCTGCAATTCTTCTAACTCCTTTTTTCGTTGCTCTAAAGCTTTCTTACGGTCCTTATTTCCTTCAATTATTTTCTCAGAAGCGGTTATCTTTTTCTCTAATTCTTTCACTTTAATAGTCGTACAAGATATATTTTTGTTGATCAACCTCATAAGTTCTACTACTTCTTCAGAAAGTTTATGTAAACCAAAACAAACCCTTTTACATCTAAGACAATCAGAACAATCAAAAGACTTTTTTTCTATTTCACTGTAGAGACCCCTATAATGATAGTGTGACAAAAACTGGAGAGATGTCCCTCTCTCGTCCACAAAATAATCTAATAATGGGTAATCGTAACAGCCAATATGATCGTCATATTCTTTTTTTGCTCCTTTCACTTTTTCAATAAGAGCTAAAATTCTGTCAAAAATCTCTTTCCCATCAATTTTTTTTGATTCCTTATATTCCTTAATCTTTTTGACGTGTTCGTTCGCACAAACCACCGCTGCTCTTAGCTCACTAAATTTTTTAAATCGGGGGTTTGACCTAGGTATCGTAGGCTCTAATTTATTATTCATAATCCGACCTCCACTATAAGTTGTTGAATACATCACTTTATTTCTTACAAATCGTTCCATGTCTGCCACTCGCTCTTCCGTTAAAAGAGTTAAAAGCTCTTTACCGTTCTTATTAAGCAAATCATCAATAATAAGTTTCGAATTTTCCTTTTTAATATCTTCAAGAAGAGTTTTTATATGTTTCATTTCTTCTTCAAAATGGCAACGACTAATATCTTTTTCTAAACTTTCGGCTTCATCTTTTATTTCCTTTAAAACTGATGTCCATATTGCGTCTTCTTTAATATAACGATCTAAAACCTTTTTAGGTTCCACAAGCTGATTACAAATTTCATCTTTCTTCTCCACTTCAGCTAAGATCCTCTTATTAATTTCTTTGTTTTCTTCCGTTTTTTCCTTTATATTATCTTTTACTTTTTCTAATTTAAGTTCACAATTTTTTAAATCTTCTTCATATTTTAAAATTTGATCTTCATACCTTTTAGGAAGGCTTAAATTACTCTTTACACAGTAAGCCCAGTAAGCCAGAAATAACACTAAGCCAACAGCACCAACCCAAGGAAGAACTTTAATTACCTTTGAAGCGGAATTTCCAGCACTTTTAAAAGATTTACCTACAATATTTAAATCCTGAGGTGAGTTAACTGCGGCAGCTTCCCCTCCTTGTGCCTGAAAAGCCAGCGTTGGCGCGGCAGCCAGCAAAGCAGCACCTGAACCAGCTTTTTTTAATTTATTATTAAACATAAACTAACCCCACAAAAAATGAGTCTTTTAACACTATTGTAATTATAACCCTATATAAAATTAAAATCAATAATTAAATTTTATTCATAATACCAAAATTGCAAAGGTTACGAAAATATTTAAAAAGTTGAAATATTATTAAGTCTAGTTATAGCCAAACAGCAAAGAAAGCAAACTATTGAAATTTTTTTCATAAACTAATTATCTACAGCATGTCCTTTTATGCTATTTTATTAAATAATCTACCATTTTCCACTAGCCCTCGGTTGCCTTAATTAAAAAAGAATCTGCCGGGAACAAAAAGTTTTCTGCTGAAGGTTCAGTTATTAAGTAAACTTTTTTTTCATTTGACTTTTCTTTTACATAATAACCAACAGACAGCGATGCCTCATCCCCCAAAACAAAGGTGTAATTTTTACCATTATTAAATCTTAAAACTACAACATTTTTTTCATTTTTAAGGCCATACTTAGTTAAGTCTTCACAATTTTCTTCTACAATTTTCACGGGCATAAGTCCCTCAAATTCTGAAACCAGATTTTTAATTATAGACTGCTGCACTAAATCATCCGGCATTCTCTCTTTACTATTTTTTGTTAAGTGGTAAGTAATTTCGTCATTTTCTTTTTTTTCTGCAAAAATTGTGTATTCCCCGAACTCATTTTTTATTTCTATTAACTCTAAGTTTTTAAAGTCTTCAGTTATTAGTTTTTCTATTTTTACAGAATTAAGTTCTGTACTGTTTGTGCTTTCCGTAGCCACATCTACTTTAGGTACTAAAAACTTCAAAAAGCAAAAAGTACCAACCAAAATCAATAAAACAACAGACCAAATAGATATAATCTTTATTTCTTTTTTCATAAGTTTTACCCAAAAAATGATGAATAAACAAAGACAATTACTGAGATCTACATAACCTCATTATAATAGTTGCATTTTGAAAAAGCAATTGCATCAAGACCTAGGCTGGGATTTATTCTTTTTGGAGTGCTAAAAGTGAATATATGAAACAAGAAACAGCTTAAAATACTAAGATTTAAAAAATTATAGTCTAAAAATGCACGGACTTGGAAAATAATTTTTTACTTAAGGCTAAATGGTTTTAGCACCGCATTTTTAGTTTTGCTTTTTAGCGAAAAGCTCAATACCAATCGAAAATATATAATCAAGGTAGACATAATTTATAAAACTTAACTTCATCTGACTCTGCTCTATACACTCTTAATAACAAAAAAATATATTTTTTTAGAGAGGTTAATTTTGTTTAAGCATAAAAGTATTGCTAGTTACATGGTCTTCTGTGCATGTAAAAGCCGTAATTTTATTTGTATAAAATTTTTAGAAATGAATCTTTAATAATACATTAGATTTACCTTATATGTTAGTTCTAAAAAGGGATTTATTAAAAAAATATTTTCCAAGTTTAAGATAAATCTTTAAAAGGAGTTATTTTCCAGAATACAACTTTTTTGAAATTCAAAATTTAAATTCATTTTAATCGCTAAATCTATTTGGTCTTATTATTTCCTTAAAACCCGGCAAGTAGGAATCCTTTAAATATTCAGCAAAAAATTTTTAACAGACAATCTACTACAGCACAGCCATCCATTAAACCTTTTCATACAATAGACTCTACTTTACTTAATAATTTACTTGACAATCTTGCGGCTAAACTTAAGAATTTTTTGATCTGCTAAGAATGTCTATGTATTCTTCCAAACAAACTCCTAATTCCTTTATTTTTTTGGCATGACTTTCCCCAACATACCTAAAGTGCCAAGGCTCATAAATTCTGCTCGTTATCTTTTGTTTTTCTTTACTATATCTTAGTATAAAACCATACTTGTCTGAATTATCAATTAGCCATTTATAAGCATCTGTTAAGTAAAAATCGCTTCTATCATCATTAAAATCAACAGCTATTCCTAAATTGTGCTCACTTGTGCCCGGTACTGCTACAATTTTACCCGCTTTCTTTCTTGCCTCTTTTTCTTCATACCCTTTATTAATAAAAAAATTTATTTTTTTTTGGTATAACCATTTTTGATAGTCAAGGCTGCGATAGCATGAAGATACCCACAACTTTATTCCATCATTGCCAGCAGCTTTAATCATACGGTCTAAGTGATCCAATATCCCAGCGCTTACTTTAAATTTTCCATAATCTTTCAAATTGGGTAAAGTGCCATTTGGTATAGGATTGTAATCATTTAGCAAAATCAAATTCCAGCTACAATTTCTATTCCATTCAGAAAAAACTTTAGTTTTATAGTAATTTTCGTCTTTCATGTCTGCCTTTTCTCTTCCTTCATCATTAAAACTTTTTGTACTACCTTTTTTTATGTTCTTATAATCATTACCAGTGGTATCCATAGTTCTATTTTCCTTATTTGTGCTCAATTTAAAAACATCTTTATTATTCTTCCTTTTTATATGTGCAAAAAAAATTAAAAAGAACGACATTATAGCCGTAAAGAACAACAAAGTAATAAATCTTCTTCTGCTTTTAAGTGTTTTCACAAAAATCTCCTTGATGCTTATTGAAAAACTTCAAGATACAAAATAATCTAAAAAATTAATAAGATAAAAACACGACAACTAATTTTCCTTAAAAAATCACAACGCACTACATTACGATGGTAACCAAAGTAAAAAATTTACGCAAATAAAAAAGTCTTGATAAGCACGGAGCTATACTGTTCACCTGATAGCCACCGACAAATTGTAAAACTTCTTCTCACATATAAAAGTATGCACCAAAGTTAGTTTGTTGCGCAACTATAAAATAACACAAACCAACTTGCCACGAATTACTTTTCAGACAAAATCCTACTAGAGCAGCTAAAATGTTTACAACCTGCGCGCTTACATTTTTGAATAATACAATATAAATAAATCAACTGCAAAAATTACACTAAAGCTAGACTCAACCTCTCCCATACAGTCATAACTCTGCTTAAATAAAAACTGCAAATTAACAAAACAAAAATTTCTTTCATGCAAATCCCAATATAAGTTTTAACCATCTTCTATTGACCCAGCCAAAGAGACACTGCTGCAATCTTTTTACCGAAACATTTCCATCGGGTTACGCCTTCTACCATTTACCCAAGTTTCAAAATGGAGGTGTGGCCCTGTTGACCTGCCAGTACTACCGCTAAGTGCTATAATGTCACCTCTCTTCACGCACCGGCCAGCAGAAACTTTGAATTGCTGTAAATGAGCATATAAAGTCGCATTACCGCTTCCGTGGTCTATCATTACATAGTTTCCCCACCCGTTCCGATCATATCCTGTAGTAACAACAACGCCATCAGCAGCAGCCATCACCGGAGTATACATACCTACAGGTATATCAATACCATTATGCATACGTCCCCAGCGTTTACCAAAAGGTGAAGAAATTTTTGCACAACCATTTACAGGCCATAAATAGAAGCCATTAAAGTTAAGATTCACACCACCCTTTGAAGCACTACTTGCTTTTTGCAAAGCGTAAAGTTTAGCCAGTAGTTTTTCTTCTTCTATTCTTCTGGCCTCTAAAATAGAAGATTCTAACTTTTCCTCATCTGCCAGCTTGCTCAAAAGTTCACTATTCTTTCTTTTTTCTTCATCTAAATTTTTACCTTTTTCATCAAGCTGAGCTCTTAAATCATTCAAACTAGCTTTATCTGCTTCCAGCTGTTTTTTCTCTTCTTCTAAAGCTTTCTTAGTTTCTTTTGTTCTTGTAACAATATGGCTTCCCCATTCAGACAAACTAGTATAAACTACCTTATCGTCTTCGTCTGTTTTTGCCAAAGAATTTGTCTCAAAGAGCACATCCAGTCCACTTGAAACGTCGGCAGATTTATCTATCTTACCAAGGACTTCCTGCAAATCTTGGTAGCATTTTTCTAGCTCCTTTTTTGAAGCTTCAATATTCTTCTCTTTTTCATGAATAGAACTTTGAACATCATTTATGCGCCCTGTTATATTTAAAAATTCTTCTTCTACGGCTTTTCTACGCTTTCTCAATTCTTCTGCTAAAGAACTTCTTTCCTGCTTCCTTTTTTTTATGTTTTTTATTCTATTTTCGCTGGCTTTTCTTTTACCGCTAATATCTCTTATCTGTTTACTTAAAGTGTCTGCCGTAGGTTGTGCGTAGCAATTAACAGAAAATCCAAAAACGGCAACAGCAGATATAGAAAACGCGCAAACTCCATTAGCCAAAAAATTTAATTTTTTTCTGTAAAAAGTCATAAACTTACCACCACAAAAATAAATTACAAAACTGTAATTATTCTAGCACAAAAACAAAAAAAAGTGCAACAAATAAAACAAAAACGTAATTAAAAAGTAATAAAAACACTAAACCCTATAAATTATTTTGCATTTCATAATATTTTTGGAGCCAAGCCTCAGCAACATCCAAAGCCTGATATAGTCCTTGCTTTTCCGAAACCTTAACTATTTTTTCTTCTGCCGGAGTTTCAGGGTCTGTATCAATCATTTGAACAGAAACAGAGCCAGAAACATTCAAGTCCTTTACTAAATTTGAACTTTTAACTCTCATTTTAACAACACATCCATCTTCAACATTACCATAGTAAATAGTATCTTTCGACCTAACTAAAGGCCTACCTTTGTAGCAAAAAAAAGGACTCTTTTTCTTCTTATTATTAGCAATCTTTTCTGAACTCACAAATATTCCTCCTTATAAATTGTACGACTTAACTTAAGTAAGACTGCAGCATAACCTTTAGTAATTCATCTCGCTCAATTTTTCCTATTAAAGACCTGGCTCCATTTTTGTTGGTAACATACGTCGGGTCACCTGAAAGAATGTATCCAACTAATTGGTTAATAGGATTATAACCTTTCTTTTCCAACTCGGTATAAATCTTTTTTAATGATTGCTTAAAAAATTTATTCTTCGTTTCAGAAACTGAAAACATTTTAGTTTCGTCTTTCACTAAGTATACCTCTTTGTTTTCCTTTAAACTGTTAACTAAGCCCCAGCTACAGACAATTCTTACCTAATTATATATAAATAAATTAAATAGAGCAATAAAAGCGAAAAAATTGCAACAATGAAATTGGGTTCATGAAAAAAATTTTGGATTTTATATACCAAAAAAACTTTGGCAAATAAATATCTTTTTATTCAGTCTTGTTTAAGTAAACTATATGGTTTTAGCATTTTGAAAAATAGTCTTTGTAACATATTAGCTCAAAGTCCAAAAATTTAATAATAAGAGACTGTTGTCAAGTAATAAAAAGCTAAAAATAATTAACCTAACTTTTAGCTTTATGGACTTTCTTGTACAGCCGTGGCCCATGTCTACCTAAAACCAAACCTGTAAATAAAAAATTTTTATTTATTACTTTATCAAAATTTTATAAAAATAGAGATATCGCACAGCAGATACAATGCTTAAGTTAAGAAAAACCTTTTTGGCTATGTTACACATTAAAAAATAGCAATCTTGAAAATCTAAAATGTACTTAGTTATAAAACAATTCCAATACAATATGGACCGCTTTTATACATTGCAGCACAAATTACTTTTATAACAATTTTTTAGTTCCTCAATAAAATGATAGTAATTAGCTCCCAACAATTATTCACTTCTATTACAGCCAAATATGCCCTGCAACAAAATTTTAAAGGCACTTATTACTTTTCTAGAAAACAGTTTAATTCGAAAAAACATGCACTAGTGATAGGACTTTGATAGTATTGAAATCGAACTGACCCAAACAAAAAACTTATTTTTTAAAGTAAAATTAACCTTTTAAATGCAGTTATAACTACAACCTATTTTTTAAATTTCAAGAGACAGACTTACTTCACCTATTCTATTTAACTAAATTTATTACTGCTGTACCTTTCACCTATTTAAACTTTAAAAATCGCGTCTTTAATAAAAAGAATTAAGAAATCAATTTTTAAGTGGCTTCATTGTTGGAAAAAGTATAACATCCCTAATCGAAGGGCTATTTGTTAAAAGCATTACTAATCTGTCTATTCCTATTCCCAGCCCACCTGTTGGAGGCATTCCGTAAGAAAGAGCAGTCAAAAAATCTTCGTCGATCATGTTAGCTTCTTCGTCACCTTTTTCACGAAGCTCCATCTGATGCACAAATCTTTCCCTTTGGTCATCAGGATCATTAAGCTCAGAATATGCATTAGCTAGTTCTCTACCGGCAATAAAGAGTTCGAACCTTTCTACTAGTTCAGGCATATCTACTTTACGTTTAGTTAGGGGAGAAATTTCCACCGGGTAATCATAAATAAAAGTTGGCTGAATTAAAGTATGCTCTACTTTTTCTTCAAATACAAAATTTAAGACTTCGCCCCAAGAAGAAAGCTTTGAAACATCTAGCCCCAAACTACTAGCAGCTCTCTTTGCCTCTTCACAATTATCTATAAAAATTTTAAAGTTTATTCCGGTTTTTTCTCTAACAGCCTCCAACATACTAACTCTTTTAAAAGGTACAGAAAAATCAATTTTATTTTGACCATAATTTATTACTTTAGATTCGCATATTTCAGAGACCATTCCTACTATCATTTTCTCTGTGTACTCCATCATTGTTACGTAGTCAGCATAAGCTTCATATATCTCTATAGATGTAAATTCAGGGTTATGCTTAACACTCATTCCCTCATTCCGGAAAAGCCTTCCTATTTCGTAAATTTTTTCAAATCCACCTATAATTAGCCTCTTTAAATAAAGCTCCGGTGCTATTCTTAGGTAGAGGTCCATGTTTAAGGTATTGTGATGTGTAAGGAAGGGTTTAGCCGCTGCACCTCCGGGTATAGTATTTAAAATAGGAGTTTCTACTTCTAAAAAACCTAAATTATCTAAAAAATTTCTAATATATTTAATAATTTTTGTTCTCTTTGTAAAAGTGTCTTTAACTTCAGGGTTAACTATGAGGTCAATATACCTCTGGCGATATCTTAGATCTATATCTTTAAGTCCATGATACTTTTCTGGTAAAGGCAATAACGCTTTCGCAAGAACCGTTACAGACTTAGCATGTATAGAAATTTCTCCTCGTTTTGTTTTGAAAACGAACCCATAAACCCCAACAACATCGCCAATATCTAAATTCTCAAAACTTTTTTTTGATTCTTCACAAACACTGTCAACTTTAAAATAAACCTGCACTTTTCCGGTAATATCTTTTATATCAAAAAATGACGCTTTCCCCATATTCCTTATGCTAACAACCCTACCAGCAACAGAAACATTGGTACTCTCTAGTTTTTCAAACAACTTACTTATTGTATGAAGACTTATTTGTTTTATGTAATTTGTATTTAAATACGGGCTAAGTCCACAATTTTTTAAATTTTCCAACTTTCGTTTTCTGTACATTAATTCATCTGCTGGACTTTTTTCAAAAGTTTTACTCTCACCTTCCATAAAAAACACCTCTACTTTTATAATTACTTGTTACTTTTAAAAATCTTAAATTTTACAAATTTCTTGAAATAATAAACTAATAAACAAAACTGTCCAAAATAATAAATCAAAAACTAACAAACATAAAAACATTTTAATAAACAACAATACGAAAGACAAAAATAATCAAGGACTACAAAAAATACAATATTTTCACTCTCAAAATAACTCCTCCAGGGGACAACCTCCAAGTAAAAAAGCTCATCTGTGTCTAAAAAAAAGATGTACCCAAAAATGCCTTTTTAAAAAGACAGTAAACCAAAAAGTTACACTTTTTCTATCTGTAAAATCTCATAATCTATTATTCCCACTGGAGTTTTCACCTTTACCTTTTCACCAATATTGCGACCAATCAGCCCTTTGCCAACAGGGGAAGAGTCAGAAATTCTGCCTTTTTTCGGGTTGGACTCACTTGTGCCAACAATTTTATAGATACTTATTTTTCCGCTATTAACATTTTTTATTTTAACCGTGCTCCCAACCGAGACTATATCTAAACTTATTTCATTTTGGTCTATGATTTTAACATTTTTCAACATCTCTTCTATTTTTTTTATTCTAGCTTCTACAATTCCCTGCTCATTTTTGGCCTCTTCATACTCACTATTTTCCGAAAGATCACCAAAAGATCTAGCAACCCTTATTTTTTCCGATATTTCCGTCCTCTTTTCTGTTCTTAAAGTTTCAAGTTCTTTTTTAAGCTTTTCAAAACCTTCTCGTGTCAGATGTTCTACTTCACCCATAAATGTTGCTCCTAACTTTTTAAAGTACAAAAGAAGATTTTTCTCGATTAAACCTAACTATCTGCCAGGATAACCTTCCATAATGAAAAATACAGCTCTACCTTATTATAATATTAGAACTGTTTTTGTAAAGAGCTACTGCTTTTATACCTTGGTAAAGCTAAGCAAGTGTAGCGTACAGAATAATAAAAACTTAAAAGATTATAATTTAGATAAAACTTTTTTAGCGATTTTAACTTTAAAATATGTTTTTTTACTTAAATTTTACAAATTTAAATTTAGTTTTCCAGGCAAATAATGGGTCTTTGCCCCGAATTTTCAGATACAAAATAAAATAACTTATTTTAAAAAACAAACAATGTAAATTGAACGAGTAATTATATGTTTAAAATTTCTTAAAAAATTTTAAAATTCTACCCTAACCTATTTTTCAGAAATTCTAAAACACAATGTTAAAGTTAAACCAAAAACATTCTGATTTTAAGTTAAATTAAGTCTAATTTAATAATCTAAAAACTATAGACTTTGGGCACATTATCCTAAAAAATTACAACAACTCAATTAGCCAACAACGTCTCTATGATGCAGTGACAATAAAAGATAAAACAACAAAAATTTACAACAGAGAACCCCCAATAAAACGGTAAAAATAGCAAAGATAGAATAAAAAAGTTTAAGCATCACAAAATTTGAGTATCCAAAAAGTTTCAAAATGTTACCTTTAAATTTTTGGGCTACCCACTAAACAATATAAAAGTTTGCGCCTAAATAACTTACACATCTCCAGCACTTTAGGGCAAAACAACCAAAATTTTTCAAAAATAAAAATGACTGTAGCCCATAAGTAAAAACATCTTAAAAGTTCATGTTGCCTTTTTATAAAAAAATTTTTTAGTTTTAACAATTACTCATCCTAATTTAACAAACTTTTTGCCTTTGCAAGCCTACAGCAAATAGCCTCAAAATTAGCAAAGCCGAAAATTAAAAACTAACAAAAAGCTGTTCTGCAGTAAAGAAAAACGTAGTGGCAACCTGGCAAAAATGCTATCTATCCACAGCTTTAATAACACCAAAAACTAGCAATTCGCATTAGAAAAGCCGAAAATTAAAAACTAACAAAAAGCTGTCCTGCAGTAAAGAAAAACGTAGTGGCAACCTGGCAAAAATGCCATCCATCCACTGCTTTAATAACACCAAAAATTAACAATCCACTTCACAGTCACAAACAGCCTTTAAGCGAAAGCCTAGAAAACACCAAAATAAAAAAATACAATTAATAACCCACTAAACTAACAGACATAACCGTATTTTATAAAAACTAAAACCTAGCCAATGCTTCTCGAACCATACTGGCCCTCAGCTTATTTTGTTCCGCAATCGGTAAACTTTCCTTGCCACTCCTTTTACATACCGAAGCCCTTTGAACACAAAACATAAGCTCATTCTGTTCTTCGAAAGTAGGCCCTTGTATTTCTCCAATTGCTACTCCCAAACGCAGATTAGAAAATAAATTCATAAACTCGCTGATATCTAACAGCCTACAATTTTTCAAAATACCGAAAGAACGATGTATCTCATCTTGTATAGACACACTAGACTTCAGCTCTTCACGTGACGATTTCTCCTGAGAAATCAATTGCAAGGAAATATCTGTAAGATTTTTTATTGCAGCTTTTTCAGAAATGCCCAACGTAACCTGATTGGAAAGCTGATACATCGCCCCAATTGGTTCAGAACCCTCACCGTACATTCCGCGTATTGTAAGCCCAAGTTTTAAAATATTTTTAGTTATTCTGTTGATTATTCCGTTTCTTTTAAGCGCAGGCAAATGCAGCATCAAAGAGGCCCTGAGGCCAGTACCCAGATTTGTAGGGCACTGCGTCAAATAGCCAAAAGACTCATTAAAAGCAAATTTTAGTTTTGAATCAAGCACAGAATCTACGTTATCTGCTATTTTGTAAGCCTCCTCTAAATTTAGTCCACCGGACAAAACCTGGATTCGCAAATGGTCCTCTTCGTTAAGCATCATACTAAGAGATTCATCTTCTGAAAAAAATAGAGCAGTGCCAAAAGATTTAGCTACAAGGTCTGGGCTCACAAGATGCCTTTCTAAAAGACACAATTTATCGGTTTTGTTAATTTTAGACAAATCTAAAAACTTCAGCTTAAACTTTTCTAGCTCTTTAGCAGAACGAACCGCATTCGAAACCGCATTTAATACGGTGTTTGCCTCAGACTGATTTTTTAATTTTGCCGGAAAAGGAACATCTTTCAAATTACGGGCCAAACGGATACGGGAACTCACAACTACATCATTGTTAGGAGCAGAACAATTGTACCAAAAAGAATTATTCATTGCAGCAACCGCCTCCTTTGGTGAGATCATTGATTTCGTCTCTTAAAACAGCGGCCTGTTCAAATTCTTGTTTCTGCACAGCTTCATTTAATTTCCTCTTAAGTTCTTTAATTTTGCCTTCACAGGAGGACGCATTGCAAACAGAGGCCTTCATGCAACAAGCGGCAATCTTGCCAACATGCTTAGCGTTACCGTGAATTCTCTTAACGTACGGAATTAGCTCTTCAGCAAAGGTCGTGTAGCAATTAGCACAACCCACTCTGCCGGAAGAAGAAATATCTTCAAAAGTGGTACCACATACTTTACATTTTTCAGAAGTATTTTCTTGCAAACCATATGGTGAAGAGGAAAAAACAGGAAAAAAATCCTCGAACATCGCATCAAAGCTCGGGAAACTCTGAGAGAACGTACTTTCCATCACTTCAGGCACGCCTAAATTTTCGGCACAGTCTTCACAAAGCAAAAGCTCTGTTTTTTCACCGTTAACAACTTGCTTAAAGTGGACATTGGCAACATTCTTTCCGCACACTTGGCAAAGCATCAATCAAAGCCTTCTTTCCTAAAAACTCATTAAACAAACAAATCTATGCGCTACTGAACCAGCCCATGGGACAAACTAAATTGAAAGACCTAGCAGAGTGAGACTGAACGCCCACAACAGTTCGGCCAAAGCCTAATTTTAACTAAACCGATCTTTAATGTCAAGACCTTGCTAAAAGCTCTCCCAAAAAATTACTAAAATTAATAGCTCTATTTGCCACTTTAATAAATCTTTTAATTAAAAAAACTGCCGCAATCTTTAAGAAGCTGTTTACTATCCACAGGCTTGCTATCAGAAGAACCAGGCCAAATTGCAGTTTTTTTATTATTAATAGCAGAAGCAATATTATTTACAAGATGACTCATATCTTTTTTTATATTATTGAATTTAATATTTATTTCTTTCAAACTTTCTACTCCTTTTATTTCTTTCATTTTAGCTTCTATGTTGTTGATACCTTCTGCAAGTGAGTTAATTTCTTTATCTTTGCTTGCCATTTTGCTTTGTGTTGCAAAGATATCCTTTTTTATTTTTTCGATATCCTCTCCAATTTTTTTATCTCTTATATCTATTTTTTTGTCCAGTTCGCCTTTTATTCCATCGATTTGGTTTTTTAAATTTTCTAGTTCCCCTATTCTTTTGTTTATTTCATCAAGCTCACCTTTCTTCACAACATTATTAAAGCTGTCTTCCACTCTTTTTACTTTGTTGATCAAACCTTCTATTTGGTTGTTTATATTTTCAAAGTCTCCTTTCTTCACAGCATCGTTAAGTTGGTTTTCTAAGTAATTAATTTTCTGGTTTACGTTGTCTATATTCTCTCCAAGTTTTTGACCTTCTATCACTTCTATTCTGCCGTTTATTTCAACAATCTCTTCTTTATTCACAAAATTTTTAATTTCTTGCCTAATTTTGTCTAATTTGTCATTTATATCAATTATTTTTTTGTTCAGTCTATTATTTTTTTTCGACGAAGATTCAAACTTTTTGTTAATTTTTTCTATTTCTTGGTTGGCTGTACGTACTAAGCCATTGACTTTATATCGCAGTTGGTTAAATTGCTCTTGTGTTACAAATTTTTTCTCTTCTAACGCTGTGTTAATCTTATCCTGTAAAATACGGGAAATGTTTAATTTCTCTACACAATAATTCAGCATTGATTTGATTTTACCGAATAAATCCTTTAGCTTCTCCGCAGGATCAACCAAATAGTACATATCACCGGCGAATTCCAAACCTGCTCGAGCAAAAGCATAGGGCGGAACAAGGAGTTTAAGCGTAGCGTCAAGGGTTTTAAGAAGTACAATCTTGCCCCTTTGTAAACGTTTTCTATCCTCAGTACCTTCTTTGGCATGGAAAGGCGCAACGAAATATTTCAAGCTTAAAACATCTGGGTTCGTATAAATTAAACGAATTATATTAAGAGCACCATAAACAAGCGCGAGGGCATAAAGCGCATTAAATACCCGGCCGTTTTCGTTAGCATTGTCTAAGTAAAACCAGTCTTTGAGTTTTTGGCTAACGGCCTTAGGTAAGGCTCTGTCTAGCACG
>Ga0256405_10000913_pt1 | contig 88955 bp, 77 predicted proteins | sample RumenRJG_02DNA_FD_189096 | JGI IMG/M metagenome (GOLD analysis project Ga0256405, IMG submission 189096) | Bovine rumen microbial communities from Lethbridge, Alberta, Canada - RJG_02 | ecosystem: Host-associated > Mammals > Digestive system > Stomach > Rumen | place: Canada: Alberta... | reverse complement strand
AAACCCCCCCCCCCCCAATTATATATTATATTAATGAGGAAGGGAAAAACAACCAAAAAATTCAAGCCCTTCTTCAAAGAGGTGAATTATGTCAAAGACAGTAAAGTATGAATTGGGCGTATCCGGGTATAATGATCTTACATACGAAGGAGTTTGGAACTCTTTCGAGGGATCTGTCGAGGAGTTTAAGAAGTGGCACGAAAGTGCCGACCTCACAATATCTGGTCCGCCAGATCTTGGTGGGTGCATTTATTGCACATGCCAAGTCGATGGGGTAGAAACCCCAGTCGAAGAAGTGCTGAAAATGTAAGCACTTCGAAAACAGTAAAACCTCCTAAGAGGTTTTCTGTACCGGATTGCTACGGTTTCTTTTTTTTATACTTATATATTATATTTATGAGTACATTGTACTTATAAATTAAGAGGCGAATTAATATTCGCAAAGGAGTATTTTATGAAATTTGTTGAGAAGATGTTTAATAAAAATAGTGGAACAACTGTAAAAATTGGAGATCTTAGCAGGGAGAAGGATCATACAGAAGTGCTTCTAGGCATTGTAGATTCCACATTTAAAGATCACGGTGATGACAATGTTGAACCGATTTTCTCATTATCAGATGCAGATATCGTTGAAACAGATAACAGTTGGCATCTCAACAGTTTTGATGGTTTTGATAGCTGGGTCTCGGTTTCTAAATGGATAGACTTCACGGACCTTGATGGAGATCCACATCATGCCAAACTAACAAGATGTTGGGATCCAGACAATCCGACCGATATCCACTATTATTTGGAAGTCGATCTTCTGTCAGAATCTTAACTAACCTCCATATTTAAAAACAGTAAAACTCCATAAGGGGTTTTCTGTACCGGATTGCTATGGTTTCTTTTTTTTTTATTTATATATTATCTTTTTGGAGGTTATGATATGATTATATTGACTGCTACTAAAAGATTACGAGGAGAAAATAAAATTACAACTCGTAAAAGATCCAAACCTAATCTTAGAAGTTTTGAATATCTGATCGATAGGTTTGTATATTATTCGATAGTTTCTATGAATCGTTATAGAAGCTTCTTTGACACTATTGAGTATATTGGTGATGACGATTATATTTATTCTACACTAAAAAACGTTTATGCATTAGATGACTACGATAAACGTAGATTTACAGTGAATTATACAAACAATTATATTTACGATTCGTTGTTTGAGGATGATAAAGAATACAAATTCGTTTATCCCAAAGCTGGTCTCAATAAGGATTCTTGTGATTCTTTATGTGGAAAATGTGGAGTTACAATAACTGACATTGAGAGGATTTATAATGATTTTCTTTATAAAAACATTATTGATCCGATAGATGATTCAGATCCTGAATGGAAAAATAATCGTGTACTATGCATAAACAATAAAAATGTGGTTGTATCACGAACAGCAAACTATCTTAACGATATGTGCAACAGAATTGTTACTAAAATGGGTTTCAAGAATATTATCGTTATTCGTGAACCTGAAGAATTCAAAAAATATGTATATGATAAATATAGTAATTCTAATATAAGAGATTCGGAAATGAAATATCCAAAACTCGGAATCAGATATTATTATAATTATCATGATTTAAAAGATTGTTGGACTAAATAATCTGTTTTAAAAGAAGGACTTTTGTCCTTCTTTTTTATTTATAGTTATATATTATAATAATGAGAAATAGGGAAACTATTTTCTCAAGGAGAATAATTATGGAAAAAGAATCTAGTAATGATGTGATTAAATCGCTATTAGAAAAAGCAAATGATAATGTCGCAACAGGTGTTATCATTGGAGACATTTTAGCAGGTGCTAAATGTATCCACTCGATTAGAAAAGAAGTTTCTGATTTGGATCCGGATTACTATCCTGAACAGAGTAAAGAAGAACGAAAAAAAGAAGAACGAAACCTTCGAATTAAAATCTTTGCAAAACACATTGCGAAAACAGCAGCACTTGTTGTAATTGGACGATGTATCTCAAGTTGTGTAAATAATTTCGTTGAAGCAGCTATTACAAAATTGGGTGATAATTCATCATCTAATTCATGATGATTTATAAAAAGAAGTGAGATCTAATCTCACTTCTTCTTTTTTATTTATATATTATAATAATGAGCAGGATAAACAAAATCCAAACCTGTTCAAGGAGTATTATTATGGATGAAGAGAAAATTACTATGGGAGATTTTATTGCACAGTGCAACGAAAAACGTAAAGCGAAAAAAGAAAGCTGCTACAAGCAGCTAGCGATGGTATTCGGCAAGCCCGATTATTGGACTGATGCCGAATTGGCATCTGAGACGAATGTGTGTACTACATACATCATTCAGTTAAATATCGTCGGAAGTGATACAGCGCGCAGTGCTATAGAATACATTTCCCCGAATGATTTGATCGTAAAAGGTGGAAAACCTGGAGCCTGGTACAAAATCGCTCCATTAAGCGATAGAAAATTTGAAATCAGGTTCTTCACCAAAGAAATTGATGGAACAACGGACTTCTTGTTCCAGGAGTTGGTAAAGGATTTGTGCAAACAATCCGGTATTAATTATTCTGATCTTTTCGATTCTTCCGTTGAAGAAGACGAAAGTGTATATTTGGCTGATAAGAAAGAGGAGGAGTAAAACTATGACTATCGAAGAAAGGTTAGAAAAAGAAGAGGATCTCGCTAAAGAGATCGCAAAAGCATTTGTAGAAACGGTCAAAACATTTGACTGGTCTACTATTGAGATCGGTGTCATTAACAAGTTTCTGTTCAGGTTGGAACCAGCGGAAACAAGGCAATTTATGGAAGTCGTGTTAGGCAAATGTGGTTTTCATAATTTATCAACAGTAGATTTCATTAGTGATCCGTTATATTCTAGGATTGAGCGTGCATTCTGGATGTTGACAAACATGCCAGATTACAAAGAAGCTTATCTTAAGAATTATGTCACAAGATATGAAAAAGATGACAAACGTGATGCTCCATTTTATTGTGACTGGACACTGGTATTCAGCTTAACTAATAAATAAGCTGTGCTGTTCTCTTAAAAATCCGAAAGCATTCCACCGAAAGGTGGATGTGAGTAAGATTTTTTTTTTGTAATTTTTTCATTTATATATTTTAAAAGTGATAAACACAATAACAATATACTTAAGGAAGGTTTAACGCTTATGATTTCTTTTCAAACAAATGAACTTGTACAGTCCCTATATAAGGGACAACTTGAATTACAACTTAAAAATATTCATGAAAATTTTACCACAAAATATGATTATGATCTCTTTTGTGAGTTTATTACGAATTATATGCTCGATGATTATAAGCGCATGGAAAATAATGTTACAATTTTTGATGAGAATAATGAAGAATATCATATAACATTATTTCAATTCTTAATCAATTTGTACTTTCTTGAATTTAATTTTATGTATAAAATTCCTATTACTAAGGATTGGCTCATTGATGTTGATAAAGAATTTTTGAAGTCCTATCATTCCTATATCGATAATATGTGTCAGAATAAGATATATCCTATTATCAAGAAAAAGAAACTTAATTCTAAAAGAGTATTCTCTTGGATACTTTCTAACCTTACTGAAAGAATGACTAAGCTTACAGAGACACTTTCTCTTATAGCTGCACCTACTATTTCGCTTTTCGATCTTTCAGAATTCTGTCATCGTAATGACAAGTTTAATAAATTGCTATCTACACAACTTGATACAACAAAATCTTTTCATCAGATTGAAAACGAATTGGTTGAAGATGGTAAGAAACTTAAAGAGGTTATAGTTTCTGATGGTAGATCATGTCTTGTTCCATTTATCGATTCTAATTGTATTAATGAACAACAGCTTACGCAGTTGCTTGTAGCTGTAGGACCACGTATGAGTTCTTCTAATGTTGTTATGAATCACGTTATGAAAACTTCTTATCTTAATGGTCTTCAGAATGTTGGTGACTATATTGCTGAAGCAGAAATTGCTTCTAAAGCATTGTTCTATAAAAAGAATTATGTTGGTGTGTCTGGATATATGTCTAGAGAGACAAATCTTTCTGGAATGTTCTTAAAGATTGATTACAATATGGAAGATTGTGGAACCCCTAATTACATCAATTATGAAGTCGAAAGCGAAAAGCATTTGAATTTTATTGTTGGAAAGAATATGATTCTTCCTAATGGTAAATTGAAATCTGTAACAAAGAACGATAAAGATCTTATTGGTACTACTATACGGTTAAGAAGTATGTGTTGCTGTGCGCATCCTGACAGACATCATGTATGTAAAGCATGTTATGGATCACCAAAAGATTTTAAAGATGAATATATGATTGGTGGAGCTACAAGTACCGAAGTTCAGAATCCATTGTCTAATGCTGTTATGGCAGTAAAACATCACTCTGGTACAAAAACAAAAGAGTTCGATAATCCAGAATTGCTAACATATTTCTCTATTGTAGAATCTAGACTTGTTCTAAAACCTATGCATGGCCCAGAAAAAGTCTCCTTGATTTTCAATAAGGAATATATCGAAGACGTTCTTGATCGTTTGAATAACGATGAATATGACAATGGCGATGAAGATGATGGAGAAACCGATGGTTCATCATTGGTTTCTAAAATGCTTTCTGATGTTTCATTAGTCGTTAAAACTTATGACGAAATGACTGAAGAGGAAAACGAAGTTGTTACAGAAATCAAATTCGATGGTTCTTTCTTGACTTTATCTGAAGAGATGATGAATCTTAGTTCTATTAAGAAGATTGAAATTCCTATTGATTCAGATCAAGCTATATTACATCTTGAAGATATTAAACCTGGAACAGCAGTATTTAATGTCAAATATATTACTGCAGAAACTTCTAGGTATCTGAAGAATCTCAAGAATATTATAGAACGTGCTAAGCCAACATGGTACGATAATCTTGATGAACCTATTAGAGATTTTACAAATCTTATTATCGAAGCTGGTTTGAAAGATAAAGAAATGGTCTTTATAGAACCTGCAATATATGCTTTAACAAGATGTCCAGATAATGTGATGAAACGTCCTGATTTCAGTAAAAAGGATGTTAAGTTGAATGTTATAAACCTTAAAACATCTATATTTAAGGGCGATTTATATTCAGCACTCATTTATCAGGAACTTACAAAATTGTTCAAAGATATAGATTCTTTCTACAAGGATCCTAGTATCGGAGAAGGTATACATGACTCATTGTTTAAGACTTCTGTAAAGCACGATTTCTCATATATGAGAAAGGCTTTAAAGAAAGGAAAGATAATATGAGTTCTACTAATTCCGAGTTTGATGCGAGACTTATTGGTTATCTAGTCGGAATACAGAATAAATCCAGTTCAAATCTTTCTACTAGAATAAAATTAAATATTTCTAGAGAAGAATTGGACTGGATTGTTTGTATGTTAAAATATGGTAAATTTGTCGATGATCATAAAAAGGAGGAAACCGATAATGGAAACGATGTTGGATTTGCTCGAAATAATTAAACCTGATGGATCGAAAAGACAGGTTGCTTTAATGTTTGATAAAAAATATGGATGGAGATTTGTTAATTGTACTCCAAATAAAGAACACATTTGTCCGTGTTGTTTTGATACAAAAGATGATGCTTATGCTGACCTTGATAAAAACGTAAAGGAAGGAAAAGTCGTATCTTATAAACGAGTCGACGAATTTGTATTAGTTGCGTCAAATTAAAACATAATTCAATTTATTATAGGTGGAGTCATTTGACTGATTCCACCTTTATGTTATGATAATGAGTACGTCGTACTTAACAAACGATTGATATAAGGAGATTAGGTTACAAATATTATGGGCATTTTAGGTATAAGAAATGAGTTGACAATGTTCCTTGACGAATATGTTAGTGATGATTGCAAATGTGATGGATATCATGTTTACATATTTGAGCACAATGGTGTTCCGGATACATTTGAAACTGATACAGAATATGGTTGGTTTATAAGGTATCCCGGATATACTTGCGCAAATGTAGTGTTTGATAAAGCTACTAAAACTGTGAAAGATTTTACTGTCACAGAACGCGATGGAGCTTTAGGAACGATTTTCAAAATTCCATCACCGGAATTAACTAAACTAGTTTTAAACAAATTTAAAGGAAAACCTTTATCGTTATGATTAAACTTAATCTAAAGGAGAAAATATGTTTAAACTTGTATTCAATAATAATCCTCTTAAAGGTAAAATTAAAGCATCTAATGGTGTGAATAAACCGAAAAATGAAGTAGGAGTAATAGTAAAGCTCGACAATTACCTCTATTTTAAAAAGCCAGATGGATCTTTAATTCCTATTCAGGAAGTAAAAATCGATAATCCGTAAAATGTTTTATAATAACTAGGGCAACGCCCTAGTTATTTTTTTTTTTATTTATATATTATATTTATGAGTGGGAAAACAACCCTACTCAAGGAGAATACTATGTTTACAATTAAACTTGACAAGGGCCTTCTCGAAGGCGCAATTAAAGCTTCCGATCCAAAGGAAACAGAGGTCAAAGTAAAGATCGACGACATCGAACTCTACCAGAAAAAGTCTGATGGATCACTGGCTCTTATTCAGGAAGTAAAAGTTAATCCGTAAAAACGTTTTTATAATAACTAGGACAATTGTCCTAGTTATTTTTTTTTGTTTATATATTATATTAATGAGTAGCTCATATGAGTGAAAACAAAACAACCAAAAGACCGTGATTAAGAGAAATAAAGCGGCTCTAGAGAGAACTAGACTACCGAAAGGGGATAAAACACAAGGAGAAATATTATGAAGGTTAAAGTTAGCGAGTTTGCAAAGAATTTCATCAATGAATTGTCTAAATGGAGCAGTGAAATGTATACTGAGGAGCACGACGGTGCTCTGTATTTAAAAGATCCAGACTCGATTTGGAAACAGGAAGGGAAAATTGTATATCTTGGGGATGAAGCTGACGAGCTTCATGATCTTAGGGATAATATCACAAAGGCAGAATGGAAGGAAATAAAGGACAAAGCTGGTGCATGGAACTGGATTACTGATCCAGAGGCACTCAAATATGTCGTCACGAAAGAAGATGGAACACTCAACGAGTTTTGCAAAATCGGTATTATACAACCTGATGATGAGATCAGATTTGTTCCTGAGATCTGGGATGAAAATTATGGGGTTGTACGACCCGCAGAATGGTGGACCAAGAAAGCCATTATCAAAGCATTCGAAGAATCTAAGGACATCTGTGTAAAAATTCTTTGATCGATTTCTCATTTCATAAACAGTAAAACCTCTTAGGAGGTTTTCTGTACCGGATTGCTACGGTTTCTTTTTTTTATTTATATATTATTCTATTGACATTATTTTATGGAGGACATGTATTATGAAATTAAAAGAATTGGTGGAGAAGATAAATCCTGATGTTGACAAATGTGTTAATATTATCTGTAGTACGGTTGAAGCCGCAATAAAGGATTTTGATTGGGAAATTATTTCTAAAGATTATTTTATGTGGAGAGGAATTTTTAAATATGGGATACGTGACCCATATGTATCAAAAGAATTTGAAATTCTTGAATTTTATGGTACAAATAATAGAAATAATAAGAAATACGTCTATATTACTGAATGGGCTTTTAAGGAACTAATACTCGACGAAAAGCTTGGTTCAATTCCATACCGTGAAGTAAAAGATTGTCTTCCATTGATGGCTAGAAAAGGAATTATTGCTGATGTGAATATGGATCATAAAACTGGTTCATTATTCATTGGCATTTGGCTAGAATGATAAGGGGATAAACAGAAAATGAATAAGAAAAGACTTTTTACAACTCTGGCAGCATTTAGTACATTTACTTCTAGTATATTTGGTTGTGATTCTGATGGAGGATTTCCTCCTATAGAATATGAACCAGTACAAATGAAAGGTGCTGCTGGAGAGTATAATAAAGATAAACATATGAGTCATAAAGACCGTGTGAAAAGGAAAAAGAAAACGCCTACAACTAAATCTAAAGTCAAAGGATTAAAAATCGAGAGGAGGAAATAATTATGTCAGGTGTAGAAATGATAGTAATAGTTATGCTTCTTATTTATCTTATTTATATAGTTCGGAAGAAGTTAATCCAAACTATTGATTTAGAATGGCACGATTTTGAAAATAATCCAGATGATAAACCGGAAGAAGAAGGCTCTTATTTGTGCTACATTACAAATGTCGATCACGATGAAAATTCTATGTTTTATGGCATATTAGATTTTCACAATGGTCATTTTGTTTTAAATTCTAGTGATGGTATGTTTGACTCAACCGATAGTTGGGACGATATTGTACTTGGTTGGGCTAAAATAAAGAAATTTGAAAGGAAAAACCGAGGAGGAAATAATTATGAATAAAGAAATGACTATTGTGTGGCATGATTTAATCGAAGATCCAAGCGATCTGCCACCTAGTAAAAGTTCTGTATGGTCTGAGGAAGTATATGTTCAAACAAGGTACGGAGATCGATTTAATGCAGCATATTATCGTGGAGTAAACAAAGAAGAAGGTTGGTACAATAAAATATTCATGACTGAGTTAAACCAAAACGATATTGTTGCTTGGACATACATACCAAAATATCATAACAGAGAAAAACGAATAGATGATCTTTTAATGAAATTACCGATTATGGTGTTTCATCGAATTAAAGAAGGAGATAAAACGAATGAGTATCCAAAACCTAGTCATACTGTTATTATATTCAGATATGACGAAAGTGAAGATAGTATAGTATCAACTGCAGGTTTTTACGATATAAATAACAGTTGTTGGAAAGTAATTAATAGATATTCAAATCCGATAATCAGTGATGTAATTGGCTGGTCACCATTCTTTAAAGTAAACGATAACGTATCAGATTCTAACAAGGAAAAAGAAGAAGTTACCGAAACTATTAAAGATGAAATTAAAGAAAATAAGAAATTGACCTATCCCAATTATAAAACGGGTTATCTCAGTGATGTAGGTTCCGAACTTTATAGGAAATCTATATGGAATAAATTTTACAATAATGATAGAGTTATAATGAAGCCACATATACATAATCTAATGGAAAATCCGAATGACGTTCCTACTAAAAAATCTTGTGATGGTGTATTAATATTTGCATTTTCTATACCTAGAAATGAAAATATAATAACATTTCCAGGGTGGTATGACGAAACTAATGGTGTATGGAAACGTAGTTGTAATGATGCAACTGTTCCTAAAGATATGATTTGCGGTTGGGCAGATTTTCAAATATATGAAAAAGTTGCCGAATCAAAAATGTTTGAAAATGTGACATTGGAGGTCACTTGTCCAAGGGAAACAAGTGAGAAAGATGAAATGGCAGATTCTGATGAAAAGGAGGATGAATAGTTATGGAAATGTCAGAATTTGTCACTATTTGTAATGAAAAAAGAGAAATAGAGGTCTCTCAACAACTATCAAAAAAGATAGAAACTGAGAAAGAAAATCAAGAACTTGTCGCAAGATCTTATAGAACTATTGCGAAAATTTTAAGAGATTCTATATTTTGGAAGAATGCTTCCATGATTACACCTTCGCGTTTATATCTTGTGTTAACTCATGAAGGTATTAAGCTCTTTGAAGAAGCTGTAGGTAATATAAAACCGTTCATCGATTTTAAAGAACACCAGTGGAACATTGAACTTGCTGGATGTAAATTATATAATGTTACATCTAGAAGTATATGTATTGAAGCAAATGGTTTGGAAGCATTACTAGATGAATTTATCCAAAAAATTATTATAGAATGTTGCGAAAAAGGAGGAACAAATCTCGTCACACTTGATCAACATATTTTATGGAGATGGTGGGATCAGTAATATATCTAATACAATTTTTACATTATTGATCTAAAACTTTAAATCATTTTAACAATAATACCAGAGAGTAGAACTCTCTGGTATTTTTTTTCATGGAATTTGATTTAATACATCATCAATGTCTTTAAGCGAATCTCGTTCTTTTTTAACAGCAGAATTGAAAGCATTGGCAGTTTCCCCAATTTTTTCATTCCAAATCTGTTTATATACCGGATCATTCGCCATTTTATAATAGTCGGGTCTTCCATCCTTTTTGTAAACACCCGCTTTATATTTCTGATAATAGTTATTAGGATTGGTTAATTTTGACGATCCTTTGTTCGAACCCCAATCACTGTTAGTTCTGCTAATAACTTTTTCACTTCCAGGAATGACCTTTTCGATTCTTTCGTTTTTAGAAAATCTATCGATCACTGAACAAATCGCGATATTTTTCTGAGTAAAATCTACCATAGCACGTGTAGCACAATTACAGCATTCCACAGAAAGTTTCAAACTTTCTTTCAAACTCTTAGTAGATTCTTCCCTATTACCAATTGATCTTAGACTATCTTTTATCGAATCGTGATTTATTTGTTTAACATAAATTTTCTCATTATTTACAGCAAGACTTTTTTCCAAACTGTCTATACAAGATTTCATACTTTTCATAAGAGATTCGATTTGTACCATAGATTTCTTTACAGCACTGTTACAAGTTTTAACAGCATCAGCACTAAAGTTTTTAATGACCTGATTGAAATTAAAAACGTTAGCTTCAAATAAACTTTGTTTAAAATATTTTGTAGCAAAATTGGCACAATCGCTCTTAACACCTTCGCTTAGTCCTAATGAGATGTCTTTAAGTATTTTATATTCAACCTCAGAGTATCCAGATGCTCGAGTATTATTTGATTTTATAGTGTCCATATCGTCGTGTTTTTGCCGTGAAATTAGATCATTATAACGCTTAGACATTTTGTTTACACCATCTACAGCTTTTATAAGATCTTTATTGGCAGATTCAACTTTGCTAGGATTTGTAGTCCATAAACGAAGAGAAGAATTGGCATCCATTTTAAAAACTTGTGTTTTAATATTAGCGATAATGTTTAATGCGTCTTCTTTACTATATTCACGATTACGACTTTTGTCTTTGAATTTATTTGTAAATACACTTATAAGACCAGTAATAAAGTTTTTAATAGCACGAAGAATTGCTTCGATTATGGATTTAATCCATTTAAGAAACTTTATCCACATTTCGATAAGACCTTCATCAGATCTTTCGAACGCTTTATCGAAATACGATTCTACTCCTTTAAGAGCAGTTTGATTATCTATTGTAGAGCCATAAACTTGTTTAAGACGCTTAAGCATACGAATCTTAGAAGCATCGTTATTGCTAGAAAGTTTTTCCAACAATAAAGCTGATTCCACGGATTCCAATTGACGATAAGTGTCTTGAACAATTCCGTCAGCATAACCGTCATATAAAGTTTCTTCACTATTCGTGAATTTATCATCTACGATAGATTTCATCCCGGTAGATTCTGCAATAAGTGATTCTATCGAATATTCCATTTTTTTTTCTACTCCTTCTTAAAAAAAAAGTAAAAAAAAAAAAACGTCTCGCGTTTGAGACGAGACGTTTTTATAAGATTTATTAAGCAGCTGCTGACTCACCTTTTGAAGATTTATCAGAACCACCAACATCGTAGAGCGACGTTATTATTTTCTTTGCTTGAGAATGAATTTTTCCAAGATTCATTTGTGATTTAGTAAATACTGTTGTATGAACCTGTACGATTTCTTTTAATTTTGCTAACGCATCCATATTTACTGGTTGTCCATTTTTTATCTGCTGTTCAGCAGTTTTAGAAATATTTGATGTTAGATCGTTCAAAGTTTTCGCACAAGCTTCAAGTTTTGCCGTCGTCATATTATAAAATTTTGAAAGCGGGCCTATAGATCCAGGCTTATAGACTTCTCTAATTGTGATTTCGTCTTTTTTGACATCTCTCATAGAAATAAGTTTCCATCCGAGAATATTCGTTACGAATTTATCAAAATTTTCGAAATCCGATTTGTCGTTTTCCGGTTTCTTAAAATTCATATCTACAGCAGTTCCTTTTCTAAAGAATGCTGTAAATTTTTTCTGCATATCAGTTGCAAATCTAGTAGTTTCTTCAAGATAAGTAAAGAGTTTTCCGCTCTGTCCTTTTGAACCACGTATATCGACAATTTTGTCTGTTCCAAGTTCTTTAAGGATTTTCTTCATGTCGAGTTTATTTGCTTTAATCGCTTTAGATTTTTCTCTAGCTTCACTAAATCTTTGTTTCAGTGAATTGAGTTTAGTTGTGAAAGCGTTTGGTTTTTTCATAAATGCTGCGATATTAGAAATGATAGATTCTACTTCTTTCTTACTTTCAACAAGCTTTTTTTCAGCTTCTGCAACTTCGTTAGATTTTGCATTTTCTTCATTGGTTTCTTTCGCTTTTTTGATTTTTTCCAAAATTTTAGAAGTTCTTTCTGAAATCTTATGGAATTTTGCAGCGATTTTCTTTTGTTGTTCTTCGCCCCATTCGCCACTAATGAATTTTCCAGCACCTTCTTTAATTTTTTTACCAGCATCTGCAAATGCGTTTTTCAATTTGCTAGGTTTTTTATCTTTGGTTTTGGTAGTTTCAGTTTCATTAGTCGTAGTTGAATTATCGGAGCTATTATCATTTTGGATTTCGGAAATAACATTATCCAGTTCTTTTTCGATCTCTTCTACTTCAGCTGTTATGTTATCACCTTTTCTTTCACGGAAACGATCGATTCTTTTAGACACCCATTCCCAGAATGCTGCGAGTTTCTTTTTTAGCCATTGCCATGCTGGTTGAATGACTTTTTCGTTTATCCATTTGAAGAATCTGACAATTATATTTTCCTTTTTTCCTTCATTTCCGTTATTATCGTTTGGTTTAGAAGGAGAAGGATTGTTTGTGTCATCTTCTGTAGAACGTATTTCACGATCGATATACGATTCTATGGAGAGTTTAGCACCATAATGTTCAATAGAAGAGCCATAAACTTTTCTAAGGTTATTAAGCATTCTAATCTTTTCAGCATTGTGCATTTTGTTGATACGTTCAAGTGTACAATATGAGTCAAAATCCTCTACGGATTTATAAAATTCTTTTGTGAGAGAATCTTCATCACCGTCATATGCCTCTTCACTAAGAATGGCAGTCTGCTGTATAGGTTTCTTTTCTATAAGACCTGTACTTTCAGCAATGAGAGATTCGATAGAAAATTCGGCATTAGCCATTTGCGTTTCTCCTCATAAATTAAAGTTTTTAGAAAAACGGAGGGAGGAACCCTCCCTCCGTTAAAATTAATTCACGCTAAATGAATATTAGGCAGTCTTCTTCTGGCCTTTCTTTGTTGCTGCGTTATTGTTTGTTGGGTTAGGTGTTTTGTTTGTACCTTTTTTAGGAACAAGAACCTTGTTAGCTGATGTACAAATCTTTACACCTACGCTTGTAATCTTTGTGCAGAATTTAGCATAATTCCTAATGTTGTTGGTCAATGTGCTCATATACTTTTCGTCGACCTGAGCACCAGACTTGATTTTATTCTCGAGCATTTTGATTTTTGCATCGAGAAGTTTTTCAACATTATTTGTTTCCACATGAAGATTATTAAATGCGTTAATGCAGTTAACAATATTCCTTACGCCCAATCTAGAAATTTCTTCTGGAGTAGCTTTTTTAGCACCAAAGTATCTTTCTGCAATACCCATGTCATCCATTTTAAGAGCAGCTTGGACTTCTCCATACAATTTGGGATCGGAATCTTTTGAAACATTCATATTAACATACTGTGGTGTATTGCCGTTTGCATCAGGATGTCTTTTGAGACCGCCAGCATCGTTAATATTTGCAGCAAGATCAGTTGTTTTGGCAATTCTTGCCATTGTGGCTTTTACTTTGTTAAAATCGATTTTAGCAAAATTTACAAGAAGTAAACCAGACTGATTTGCGTTTATTTCATGTGTTCCTTTATTTACAGCACCGTGCTTGATTTTTGTTTCTTTAAACAACTCTTCGATCTGTTCTTTAGTCATTACCTCAGAGTTATTCTCATTTTTCTTAGAGAAAAGGCCTCTAATTTTTTCCCAAACTCTTTTGAAAAAATCTCTGATATTTGCGAGAAGTGTTTTGAGAGCTTCAACAATACGTGCAAAGAAACCTTTTTTCTGAGCATCTTTCTTACCATCATCAGCTTCAAGAGATCTGATATTGTTATCGATGTAGCTTTCTACAGAACTTGCCTTAGCCTGATCATCGATTGTTGAACCGTAAACTCTCTTAAGTCTCTTCATCATGCGAAGCTTAGCATCAGCATTTGCAGCATTGATCTTAGAATATGTGTCGAGGAATTCAAGGTTCTCAAAAGAACGTGCAAGTTCTGCACAAACACCATCATAATATCCATCATAAGCTTCAGTAGAAGTTGAAGGATATGTTGTATCCCTAACTTTAAGACCTGTACCTTCAGCAATCAAAGATTCGATTGAATAATCCATAATTATTATCTCCATTAATTTTAGTGGTTTATTTTATATATTTAATCGTGCATTCTTCATCCACTACACACGATACGAAATATTGAAATTGCTAATAAGATGGACTATAGTTATTAATCTATTTATAGATGAATATATAAAATAACTCATCCCATAAATAAAACGTTCACCATGACCGAAAATCTTATAGCAAGTGAATAATGCAAATTAAGCATTGTATTTAGGACAAATCACATTCTGTTAAGACGTTTTGTTGCATCTCGTATACGTTTAGCACGTTCAACATCTGCTTGATGTTTTTCACGTTGCTCTTTAGTATCTTTTATATGAGAAAGCTTCGAATGCTTATCGTATCTTGTATCACGATGTTCATTTTCGACCTGAAGCATTTGTTTGATACTGTTAACAGCGAGATTGTCTATGCGCAATATCATATCAAAGTAAATGTTAATACACTTAATTAGATAAGACTTTTGTCCTAAAAGAAGTTTGCATGAAGCATTAACACCATCCCATATAGAATCGATGATTTTTGCTTCATCTTTTTTGTTTTCTACATCAGCTCTTTTGAAATTCGAAATAGCTGAAGCTTTATTTTCTTTAATTTCGTTCATAACATTTCCATTAACGGTTTTGTTTAAAACCGCACTAGTCATGTTAGCGACGTTAAAGATATCAGTTTTATCGGAATTAGCAAGAATATCGAAACTATCAGCGGATTTGAAAATTTCAGAAACACTCTGTTCATGTGGATGTTCTTCAGGATCTTGACAAAAAAGCGTTACTATAAGATGATTTGGCTTTGGAAAGTGTTTGAGAACACAACTTTTTATAGTATATCCGTAAATACCGGTATCTCTACCTTTAAAAAGAATGGTAGCAAGTTTATATCGTGTAGCTCTAATTATTTTTTCTTTCCAAGAAGATTTTTCATCATTAATCATATCGCCTTTAATATTTTGCGATTTTCCATCAACATCTTTACAATATCCTTTAACTACATCTATTGCACTTTCTGCAGTTGTAGCATCTTCAAGTTTCTTAGATATTTCGCTGATTACCTTATAAAGTTCATTAGTCTTTTTGACCAAATGACTTATATATGATTTAGCCGGGCCTTTTAAAACTGTTACTGGATCATCTACCATAGTAGATTCCATGATTTGTGCTTCACTAGCATAACGGTCATAAAGGCCTGATCTAACACGATCCAAATATTTTTTATAAAAACTTAGATTTTTGCGCTTTCTAGCCCATAATCTAAAGTTTTTAGCAATATGATCTGCTTTAGCTGGCAGTTCTTTTGCTTTATCGAGAATCGATTTGTTATTGTCCGCTTTAGACGGTTTTATTTCAGATCTCATCTCTTTATCTTTGTTTTCGACTTGTAATTTTTCCTTTTCTTCTTCTAATGACCACATAAGTTCATTGTAAGTCATGTTATCACTCATAAATGCACCCTTTTCATCAAAGTTCTCCCTTATGTGTATTATATAAAAATGTTCATATTTCTTCTATATAGTGTCGCTTAGTAATGAAATTTGCTCATGAAATACGTTAATTTCACAATAATTAGGTTTTGGCAATATACTGATTTTATTTAGCATATCATAAAGCTCTGGAGTTAAACCATTATGAGCCTCAGGACCCAAAATCATAATACGTTTCAAATCGTTTTTCAATATGTATTCGTAAGTTTGTGAAATATTTGGTGTAACTACACAATTATAGCTTTCTTTAATACAATCATTAAATGCAACTTTATCACAAGCGAAATAAAAATTTATTTTATCTGGAGTAGAATCTCTGAAGAATATATCTTTGAATTCGGATTTAAGTTTCTGTTCATTTTTGAAATGAAATGGAAAAAAGAATCCGAGTTTATCAAAATATTTATCTAGACGTAAAATACTAGTAAAGAACGCAGTTCGTAATGATCTTTCCATAATTTCCCAATAAAGAGCACGTTTTATTTCAAGGATTTTCTGTTTAGATAAAACTTTTTCATAAAGCTTATAAACGTAATGTATACCATATGCATATTCGTTAGGTCTTGTTAAAAAGTGCTCAATATCTATTTTAGCATTAGATTTTGCAACTTCGTTTATAACTTCTATAAGACCAATAGAAGTTAATTGGCATATATCGTCCCAGTATATTAGAGCTCTGATTGGATCTTGTTTTCGTGGTGAAAAATATTTTTTAAGATCCGCATATGACACATCTCTATCACCCATTTTCAACATTGTATCGTCTTTAAGATTAGGATCAATGTTCATTTTCAAATCGACCATATCTGGTCTAGGATTTTTCTCTTCTATAGTCATTTAAAACACTCCTTTGTTATATAGAATTGTGAATGAATAATATAAAACAGAGGCTCATGAACGAGCCTCTGTTTATTGTTAAGATGCAATAAATACTGGAGCTTCGTCTTCTGGTTGAGAATACTGTGCACCAGGACGCTTGATAATAGTATTATCATCAAGATCAATTTTTTCATCGTTCATGATAGCATCATTAGGATCAACTTTCTTCCAGTTTCCTGTAAGAATAGACCACGCTGTATTTTCCATAGAATACAGATTGATGATATCTATAAGAGCTGTCTGGCGAAGTCTAATAAAGTGAGTCTTCATGAGCTTAATCTGCTGTACAACATTTGTCAAACGATTATAGAAATCGTATGATTTTCCAGTTTCTTTAGCTGTAGAATCGTCCATATTAGCAATGCCAGTAATTGCAGCAATAATGCTGTCTCTCATAGATTTAATAGTTTTTGCATCTCTCTTAGCTGCTGCGTTATAAGTCTTAAGAACTCTTTCGAGCTGTTCGATATAACCACCATTGCCAATTACAAGCTGAGAAGTATTGTAATACTCCTCAAAGTAAATTGCAAGTTTTGTAATATCTATAGCAGGATTGTATCCTGTAAGACCGAAATAAGCACGCAAAGGAGCATTAAGGTATTTAGGATTTGACTGACCCAATACCAGATAATGTGCAAGAGCATCCACATTACGTGTCAAAAGGAAATTAGCAATCGTATCACGTTCATATGTAGCTTCAGCAAATGCTGTTTGTCCTGCAGAAGGTTCTGGTTCATTGAAGAATACAGCTCTTGCATACCAAGACTTAACAGCAACTTCAAGACCACTAAGAATCTTAAGTTTATCAGCAGTTTTTGTTTTATTTAGATCTACAAGACGCTGCTTAAGAATCTCGAAGTCATACATACTCTTAGGATTATCAGCATTGACTTTTACACTCATAAATGACTTGAGCATCTTAGAGTTAAGTCTTCCGATAACGTAATCGTGACCAAGACAAGCATTAGCTTTCTTAGGACTTGCAAGAACTTTAACTGTAGGATTTTTAGCAAAAGCTTTACCGATAATATCATCATTACGGAAATTGTAAGCTTTTACACCACCAGCAGATTCAACTTTCTGGAATATGAGATTTGACTGCAATTTCTTTTTCTTGAGGAATATGATTATACTTTTGATAAGATTCACAACAAGTGCAGAAATGCGTTCGAAAATCACACAAATCATTTTCCACAACTTCAAGAAAAATTCCTTAATTCTTGTTCCGAATGCAATTTTCTGATCCTTACCAGTATCTTCGAGAGAACGATTAGCATAAGCTTCTTTGATCATTCTGATATCGTTTTCAAATGACCTATCGTTCTTCACAAGACTCGTATTCAGTTTCTTTATTTCTTCAAAATCTTTTTTGGAATCTGCTATATATTCTTCAAAAGACAGATGAATAAATTTAGCCTCATTATCAACACTCATTTGTGTTCTCCTATTCTATATAATTTTCTGGAATCTTTTGAGATTCCGGATCACGAGCTTTATCCATTTCTGATTTGCACCCGTTATAATATGCTTCCTGGTTAGGAATTTTATCGATGAAAGAAAGTTTAACTGGCTTTCCCCATAGTTCATGGAATACATCGAAATGATTATAATAATCTATTCCCCAGTAAGATTTGGTTCCATGGATATGACCATGAACATTCATCATTCTGTCGGTCTCTATTGGACCATGTGAAAAAATATGTCGTTCAGTAATGATAGGATTTCTATATATTTCGATGAAACCACATTTCTTTAAGAACGAATCGTCACAAGTATCATTATTACCTGTGATTATGATTTTCTTACCATTGAGCCGTTTACAATACTGAATGATCATTTCCTGCATTTTCTTATGGTTATGATCAAAGAATTCACTTTCAGAAAGGTCACCTAAGAATAAAAACACATCATCTGGTTTTACAACAGAGTTATGCATCTTTATTATATTCTCAGTTCTACTAACATCGCTTCCGTCAGAAGTTATGTATTCTTTAAGTAAATGATAATCAGAACCTATCCAAGGATTTATTTTTTCTACTGAAGTTATAAGTCCTTTTTTTATAATTTTAAGATTCTTTGCAGGAACTGTAGTAGCATTAATAAACTTATAATCTGAAGACACATTGTTTAATATAGTTTCTATATTTTTGGATACAGTAACCATAAATGATAACAACTTGACTACAGATTTCTTTTTATTTTCATCATTATACAGGTTAAAATATCTTGAAAAGTTCTTAGATACTTTAGAAAATACTTTTTCTGTATTGAAATTGATGCAAAATTTATAAATGATTCTTGCGAATTCTTCTATTTCTTCAACAGCTTTGTCATAAGTATCATTCCAAATAAGTTTTATCAGATTTGGCTGATCTTGATTAAGAGCATGCTCGATACCACCAATAGCATGGAGTTTATCTTCTTCATAGTTCTTATAAAGAGTATCTACAACATTCGAATTCCCGATAATTTCCACAGGTTTTCCGAAATTGATTCTTGATATACCTTTAAAGAAACCGATAATGAGTTTTACCATCTCATTATCACTCATTTTGATTATTTTGTGATAGTCATAATGAGCAATAACTGTAGAACCATTTGCTACAAGATTTTTGAAAATAACCTTGTGAGCTAAATTACTCTTTGGTGGAATCAAATCTAATATAGACTTAGCCCTTTCTTTAATCATATTGAATGAGCATTCTATGTTATAAAACGCATTTTCACAATCATTTTGTGTAAGATTTTCTAAAGATGTTGCTACACCATTTCCTGTTACATCCGGATTAGGATATTTAGGATCAGGTTTAAATATGACCGAAAATACATCTTTTCTTCTACCATCTTCGGTATATTCGACGTCCTTATTTACATCATCTTTAGTATCATTTTTCATAGTGATCATGTCATTAGGTATACGAACATTTTTGTAAAATTGCTCGTCTTCTTTTTCAGCTAATTCTAAGCCTACGCTATAAAAAGGATCGTTTTCCATCATTTTTGTCCATATTTCAGATATATAACTATGTTTTTCGTAATATATAAGGAACGGGAAAAATCCCGTCCCTTATATTTGGATTACATTACATCATGTCGAAGTTGAACAATGCTTCGATAGACTGATCGTTCAGTGACTCTGCAGCTTTCTTAGCATCTGCGTTGCCCTTCTGAGCAGCACGGATGTAATACTTGAGTGCAATGTGAGCTGACTTGCGGAAACGAAGAGCTGCGCTCTCGAGTTCCAGCATCAAACCAGTCCAGAAAGAATTGTAACGGATGCGAGTTCTACTAAGCTCAGAGAGCAATGTAGAAAGAGACTTCATTGGGTTCTCTTTTGTTCCGTTATCCTTCATGAATGCAGAAGCAACCTTATCAACGTTCTTTGTATACTCAGTGAAAGCTTTCTGCTGAGCATGTACAGAAGAAACAGACTTCTTAACGTTATCTGCCAACCAAGCTTCTGAAAGAACAGCAAAGTTGTCTGAAAGTGTCTTCATTGTACCAACAGTGATAGGACCAACTTTGCCATCACCCTTAGATACAACGCCCATAACGAGAGTATGAGCAGAAACTTTATCAGATCCAGATTTACCAAAGATAGAACCAATCTCACCTCTAAGCTGAGCGTTCATATCTTCGCACATCTTCTTTACCTTTGCACTTGCGTTCTTGAATGCGCTTTCAGGAGTGTTTCCAGACAAACCGAACCACTTTGAGAACAAGTCGCCATAAGCGCGCTTGTAATCTTTAGCGTCCTTCATTACAGAGAAGTTCTGACGAGAGACATTCTCCATAACTTTGATATCTTCGCCCTTCTTAGCACTACCCTTAGCATATTCGCCAGCAGCCTTAGTGATAAGTGTAGCAAGTTTCTTGCTATCAAGTGCCCACTGTACAGAATTGAACTTCTGTGCGTCGACTTTCTTGGCATTTGCATTCTTTGTGATAGTCTTCTCATTCTGCTTGTAGAACGTATAGTCCTTAGCCTGTCCACGAACACCAGCACCTGCAATAGCGTTACCAAGCCACTTAATAAAGTTGGCAATAGCGTCAATTACGCGGCGACAAGCAGTTCTGATAGCTGCCCACAGTCTTGAAAAGAATCCACCATCTTTGGAAGCGTCCTCAATAGCATAAGCCCAAGGATCAAGACGAGGAGTATTAGAGAAACCTTCTACTCCATGTGCCTTAGATGTGTTGATTGCTTTTGCAAGCTTTGAAGCAAACATAAGACGATCATTCAAGGCTTCGAGAGAACTGTTGATATACATAATCTGGCGATCAGCATTGCCGAGTGCAGAAATAGCTCCCTGCATGAACTCTTCAGTAGACTTGGAACCGCTTTGCAAAATAGCAATAGTAGTTCCTACACCTTCGAGCTCAATCTTTTTGGAAGCAGTTCTTGGCGTCAGGGCTGATTCGATAGAAAATTCTGAATATGCCATGATTATAATCTCCTTAATGAGAATATAGCATTCCATGGGTTTGACAATATTCCATTTTTAAACTACTTTAATCATAGGGTCTGAAGCTATAAAAATTTCATCGAAATAAAGCCAATAGTAATCCGGAGTTTTATATTTATTTGTTTATTTAAAATAGTATTACAGGTCTACCATCTGTTGGTGGTGTAGAACCATCAGATCCTGCACCATCGCCACCATCAGTTGCTACTGGAGTGTCACCAGTCGTTTCATTAGGATTTGTATTTGTCTGATCAATAACGTCTCCATATTGAGTATTATCGTCATCACGAACATCATCTCTGGCATCCATAGCAGCATTTGACTGAGTTTTATAGAAGAAATTACCCATTGCAGCAAGATTTCGTGCAATCTTTCGCTGTTTATCGATAATCTTTTGTAGACGCTGTTTTTCTGCATCGCTGGTAGCTTTAAGTTTCATATCTTCCAATTCTTCGATGTTGAGGTTGACCATATCAGCTTCATCATCAAAAAATTCTTTGCATTTAAGCTTCCAACGATAAATAGCGTAAACAATAGGTTTAATCATAATTATAATAAGTATAATACTTACTACAACAATAACTGGTGTAAATGATACTCCAGCAAAAATAGTTGTCATAGCTGCACCTACTGCAGTAATAACGCCTTCTTCGGATTGTTCATTTTCTTCATAAGATTCTTTAGCAAATGCTCCTTTTTTAGCATTAGCGTCTTTAAGAGTCTTATCAAACCAGTTTTTAGATTTCGCAATCATGTTTTCTGCCGTTTTGATAGCACTTTCCACAGGCTTATAAATCATGTGTTTTGCCAATGGTCCGGTGTTAGTTGACATCTCTATTGCAGCTCTAAAAGCCGATTTCCTTCTGGTTTCTTCAGCACCATCTTCTTCAACTTCCTTTTCTGTAAGTTTTGAAAGAAGTTTTGTAAGTTCTGCTTTATATTGGAGAGTCAAAATAAACATTAAGACCATAAAGACTGTAATAAGAATCAAACAGATAATTAGAACTGCGCTTAAAAATGTTGTAGAAGCAGAAAGAGATCCAATTGCGCCAGTTGCAGCGCCAATAGCAGATTTTAATCCAAATATTTCTTCAGAACGTTCTGGATTATCAGCCAACCATTCTTCGATAGATTCAGCATCGAGACTTTCTCTACCGATTTCTTTCTTTATGAATGGATCGCTTTTAATTCTATTTGCGAAATCTCTGTTTTCTTTCTTTCCGAAAAATTCAAAAAGCTTACAATATACATCAGCTGGAGTATTTTTAAGTTCTCCTGGATGATCGCTGCAAGCACGTTTCAAATCGTTATAAGTAATTTCGAGATTATGACGCATAGATGGTTTCAGTTTTGAAACATCCATTCCAGCATTTTCGAAATCTTTTATAGTTGATTTCATTTCTACAGGAACAATACGTCCATTAGAACATTTTTCCATAAGTTTTCCAAATGAAAGCATTTGTTCTTGAGCTTCACGGATTTCTTTAGGATTGAGTTCTTTATTCGCAGAAATGCGTTCAGTATCTGTAACCATTTTCATTAGTTGGTCACCAGACATTTTAATGACTGTTTCGTTCTTAAGTTTCATTTATATTTCTCCCTTAGTGTCTAGCCATCATCTTAGTCATGCTAGCAAGAGCCTGAGACATAGCTGTTGTTGCATCAGCTGATCCCTTACCACCAGCAAGATCAGATATTTTAGCTGTAATATGCGTATTTTCTCCTGCATAAAAGAAATGAACGACTTCATTATCTGCATCAACAATACCAAAACCGAGAAGCATATATGTATCCAAGATAGGATCAATATACTTTGCACGATTTTTGAGACATTCAGAAAGTCTAAGTCCAATAGGTCTAAGTTCACTTTCATCTACAACAATAGTGCACATCGGAAGATCGCTCTGTTGTTTTTTAGAAACAAGTCTATTCAAACCTGGAATAACATTAGCTACAGTCTTAAATCTGTATTTGGATTTATTAGACATCAAACGTCTAAAGAATGGAGTAGAACCAATAGTTCTTTCACGTTCTACATCACCTTTAGCACTATCAAGTGCAAAAATAAAGTCTTTAAAGAATGATGTTTGGCCTGTAGTAAGCTTAATGAATTCAAAAAGCTTTTTACCAGGAGTCTGAACTTGTTTAAGCATTGATTGAATATCGATAGCATCAACATACTGAAGAGAAGCTTTGATAGCCAATGGGAATGTAACTTCACGGTCAGCCCCATTAGCATCCATAATAAAGAGTTTAAGATTGATAATAGTTGGACCAATCTTTCCCAAACCTTTAGTAATATCGGAAACTGCGGCGCTACCTGCTGACATTCCTATGACTTCTTTTTTGTTATTGTAATATTGAAGAGCCTTATCATATTCAATTTTTGCTGAAGAACTTGATGGAGGCAAACCTACAATTTGGTCAAATGGTGGATAAACGCCGCCATTTACATCGTGGTGGTTATTATAGAGCCATTCGTTAATGAATTCTACATAATCTGCAAATTTAGCATTTGGATCTGCTTCTTGACCCGGGACGAAATTGTATGAAGAAGAATTAGCTTCTCTAGAAAATGATGATTGATTTTTCATGGTTTTGTATTCTTTTGTACTGTAATACTTCGCCATATATTCTTCGCCATTTCTTATATCTTCTTCAGTAGCTGGTCTGATACCAACTTTAAGACCTGAATAAGATTCATATGAAGACATGAGTTTGTTAATATGTGCTTCAATCGTATCTCCGGCACCTTGACGTACAACAGGGTTAAGACCTGATGCAAGAATAATAAATCTTGCACAATCGAATTCTACCTGTTTAGCAATAGAAAGGGCCGTATCGTATTCTGTAATCGTTGTTGAAACTGCAACAGGATATTCCATTACATATTTGGATGCCTGTGCTGATATAGATTTTGCTTTAGTAAAAAGACTGGAAACTGCTTTATAATCGTCAGGATTTTTCATAAGCTGATTTTTAGTACTTTTTCCTAATGATACTAGATCTAAAAGTTCTGTTAAAGCGCCCATGTTAGGTTTCACTCCTATTTTATCTGAATAATATACACATTTTATAGTATATTTAGATGTTTTCAGTAGCTGCCTATAGGCGACAAAACAATATATTTTTTAAGGACGTACAGTATGAATTACAATAAAGTAAATGCTGAATTCGTACGTAATGCTGAAAAAACGTACGAGAATAATACTGATTATTACAGCGATAATGATATTAATTATCTGAAAAAAATGAATCAGATGTATGGATGTGCAATGTCTGTAAAAGGATTGAACGTCCTAGATCCAATATATGCAAATTTCTTTCATTATAATAAAACTGGTATGCTAGGAAATGTTGATTATCCTAGAGTTACTAAAACTTATGCATTTTTTACCCGTCCAGAATTGAATTTTTCTTTTGAAAATATTCAAGCCGTTCCATTCTTTAAATGGCTATATAGTAAAAAGATTGGAAAAATGATCATGGCATCGTTGACCGATCCAGAATATTTCATCAATGCTCCATCTACATTAAACAGCAAGAAACTTACTTCTGCAGATATTAGAAAAGTTATTGATGAATTTGTAACATGGTTTAGAAATGAAGACAAAGAATTTATTAAAGATGCAGGATATAGTGAAGAGTATCAAAGATTGTGGAATGAAAATGCATATAATAATTCTGGTGGTTACGAACAAGCATTAAACGAACTTACTGCAACAGATGCCGATGGAAATCCAGTCAATTCTATTCTTAGTGATGAAATGAATAAAGCTAAAGAAGCTGAAGCTATGGATGATGCTGCAGAACGTGAACGTTTGATGGGTTTGGATTTCGGAACTCTATATGATTCCGCAAAATTGGAATCCCTTAATGGTCAATTACAATCAATTTCTGCCAGATATAATGCTTTCTATGCAAATTATGAAGGACATTTGAAATCTGGATTTAAATCCGGTTTATTGCAAGATGCATTGAATTTGGATAATACTAAAAATCTTACACATGAATTAGTGAGAATGGGTTTATTTCAAGGTAAATCTATTCTAATGCCTACACATAAAAGCAAATACGATACATTCAACTTTACATCACCATTTATTCCTCTATTAGGAAATACTTGTACACAAGTTACTGGCGCCAAAGATATGACATTGGATAGTCATACTTATGAAGAAGATGAATTTGGAAAAACTCTCCAAGTTGCAACAGGTATGGATAGTTTCTGGGGTCCAGGATCATTGACAACCAACTTTAATGATATTGGATATGGACCTGTATCATTACTGTTCATGGCATGGATAATGTATATACATTACGTATCTAGAGGTTATATAATGACTACTAGAGACCATGTACTTGAAAGAATTCTGGATTATACTTGTTCTGTATATGTATTCATGGTTGGTGAAGATGGTAGACGTATTGAACGTTGGTGTAAATTTACAGGTTGTTATCCAACAACATTTAACTTAGGATCACAGATTGAACACAATACAAGTATTGATCAAGATATTCTTCAAAAGGTTACAATAAACTGGGCATTTAATGATTTTGAAGCCATGGATCCTCAGACATTCACAGATTTCAATTTTCTTAGTGAAACAGAATGGTTAGTTAAACTTAAGAACGTTTTGTGGGAAAACTTGTATGACAGATCATCTGCAACTACAAAAGAATTAAAACGTATTGCTGATGAAGCAAATAATGCGTTATCTCAAGGTGTAGACGATTATGAAAGACAGTTCTTGGATGATATTAAACGTCCTGCAAGTTTGTGGGATAGAGTAAAAGATCCTGGAATGTCTGGAAAGCTTCCTGCAGCACTTATTGAAGCTGATGAAAGAGATTCTATTATCAATCACGTTAACTCAGTTTGGGGAGGATTCCCTTATGTTAATAAAGGTTCCGAACTAATATGGGTTTTGCCACAATATACTGAACGTCAGGGTGTTGTTAGAGACCAGTTCCCGAATTCAGGAAGTGTCGACAATTATACTCATGATGCTGCTAGAGCAGTATATGATCAAGAAGCTAGAAAAGCAGCTAATAGCAATAAAGAAGGTTCTACTCGTAGTACAGGTTGGGATCATGGTCGCAACTCATACACAGGTTCTGGATCAAATTCTACAGCTAAAGATGTTAAGAATTATCAGTTTATTGGTAATGCGACATTAGTTTAAATTGAAAAGAAACTAGGGTTTTGCCCTAGTTTCTTTATATTTGTTCTATAATATGAGCTTTAATCGAAAACAATTATATATACTTTTGCGGGAGTTAAATGAAGAATTATGGCAACTACAATAGCTATTAAAGATATTATTGATGCGAATTCCCACAATAGTGCTATGGGTTTAACCGCAGCTTGGTCACAGGTTTTTAAGAAATATGCTATGGAAACATATGAAGAATTGTCTGATGATCCAGCTAGTTCATTCAATATTTTTACTCATCTAACGGCTCAAGGTGCTGCAAAGATGATGTATGAGCAAGCCGCTAGAATATTTGAAACGAATGAATCTACAGCAGTTTTACCCAAATCATTATTGAATAAAATGAGCTCCGAAGAATTGACTGGAATATTTGGAACACCAGCTTCAACATCTATGGCTTTCTGTATTAAGAAAGACGAAATTATTAAGTTTTCTATACCCGATCCTTCAGATGGAACTAGAAAACTTATAATAAATAAAGAGATGGTTGCGTCATTTGAATCGTATCCTACTTTTGTTTTACCATATGATGTAATAATAAGTTGTAAACCTATAACTACAACTTACATAGACGAAACTGGAGAAACCATTTCTAATACACAATACAACATTTATGCTCACTATGATATGCCACAATTAGCAAATGATGGTATGAGAAGTGTATTTCAGATTTATAATCAGTATATTTCTTCTCGTGAAATGCGTTTTGAAGGAACAACTTATGTTTGTTTCTTCTTAAAAATGTTCCAGATGGAACGCAAAATTAGTGAGTTTTATGTAAGAGATCCTTATACTGCTGATACGACATTAAGTTTTCCTAATCAGCTTGTCGGTGTAGAAGTATTCCGTAAGAGAGCCAATTCTAGCAATTGGGAATTGATGAAAGGTTTTCCTGAAGGAAATGCTTTAAGTCTAAACTCATACAACTATTCTTATGATTATAAACGTAACAGTCAGAACTTTAACATTCTTTTTTCTAAAATGAATGATGATACTGCTCTTATGGTAGGTGATACAATAAGAACTGTTATTTATACTACTCAGGGAGAAAGAGGAAACATCCAGTTCCCTTATATGATACACAATATCAATGATCTCTCTATTATGTATAATCAGGATCTTCAAAACGCATATCAGAATGCTCTATTGAATATTATTTGTTTAGCATTTGCTAGAGATAAAGCCGCTGTTGGTGGTAAAAGAGCATTGACTTTTGAAGAAATAAGAGCTAATCTTATTGCTAAGAATCATTCTAGAAACGTTTTAGTTACAAATACTGAAATTGTTAACTTTGGAGCAACTAAAGGTTTGTCATTAACACGTGTTCAACAAGATTTGTTAGCAATGAGTTATTCAAGTTCTGATAAACTCACATATAACGATATGATTCTTTCTACAGGTTCATCAAATTTCTATTTTGATCTTTCTAAGAAAAAGAAACTTCTCAATGGTTATAATTATTATTTGATTGAGCCTTCAGATGTATTTAAGTTTGACAAAAACACTAACAGATTCGTTTTTGTTCCTACTGTATCTGAAAATCCTGAAGAACCTGTTATAGAACCTTGGAATGAATATGTAGATATCTACAATAATGCTGACGATGTTGAAAGTGTAACAGAAGTTTCATTCCCATTCTATATGAGATATGAAAATACTGATACTCCTACGATTAGAGTATACGATTTCTATACGAACGTTACAGAAACAATGAAATTTACAGATTTTAACGAATCTACAAGTCTTGATAAACTTGATATTTCATTAATGCGCGTTCTTAGAAATCCATTCAAGGGTGCTCTTACTGGTTCATTTGACAAAAATGAAGCTAACACATATTACGTTGTATTTACAGTTTATACTGGTCAGAATACGATAAATAAGATTCTTGAACAGGCATATAATCCTGACGTTACAAAACAATACGTTAACTCAGATGTACCTGAAGAATATAATAAACAGTATGTTTTGTTTGATGTTGAACTTATTGGCGATCTTACAGGAAGAGTGTTTAATCTCGATCCAACAAGATTGAAAATTACCAATTTGGAGACAATGGCTGAAGACGGTTTTATAAACTATCAAGCTACATTTGAAACATCAAACTTTGTTAATGATTCTTCAGAAATGCAGGTTAAAGGTGTTAGAAATAGCTTAACCGCTACAAAAGATTTTAACACATTTATCAATATGGATACTGAAGTTCATTTTAGAATTACAGGTAGATTCGTGGACGATACGAATAACCCTACAAGGCAATCCTGTATTACTTACGAATCTGATACAATAGTACTCTCAAAGCTCATATCAAAAACATTCAATATTGGTTTTGATATTGAGTCAATGATACCTGGATATGAAACTTATCCTAATGATATTCCTGAAAAGTATAATGCCATTGTATATGCCAAGAATCTAAATTACGATTCTTCTATAAGTGATCCTCTTGATCCTAGATCTTATCCAGAAAAGGTTGAGACAAATGAAGGAAAAGTAACCTTCAGAATTAGTGGAGATACAGGAACACCTAAATACATTATAGCTAGAAACATTGGTGACTTTAAGTTGAATTATACTAAAGTTCCTGATGAAGATATTGAAGCTGGACCTTCCGAATTTAAGGAATATTATGTTCGTAAAATCGATCATGTGTCTGGTGGAAATACTTTCTATGCAATGGATATGAATGATGAGTATATTTATGAGAAGGTTGAGAATTTAACAGCATTCGATCCTTCTATAGATTACTTCTACGCAAGATCCGTAATTAAACATAAGAAAGGTGAATATGTATGGTATGACACATATACAAATACTGAGATTGATGTTCCGGCTAGCGAAATTGACGATTATGTAAATCGTTATTCCAAACCGTTACCAATCGCATATATGGGAATTTGTAAAAATGTTCCATGGATAAATAGATTGTACATGAACTCTGAAGTAATGTATGAAACAATCCATGATCTATATAATGACCTTATTAATAGAACTGATGAAGTTCGTAAAAACTTGTTTGACGGTGGAACAATTTTCTGTGGTTTGTACAGAACTTCTGGTAAATCAAAGAAATTTGCAGCATACAAATTGAATACTGGTGTAACTGAACCTCTAAATAATGTTGCTATGAAATTTGTGTTTAGAGTTAAATACAAGAATAATGAATCGCTCGATTATAAAGAGGATCAGATCGTTAAAGCTGTTATGAATTACATTAACACTATTGGCGATAACGATGTTTCTATGGATGCCATGTTCGACTCCATTAAAACCTCGGTACCTGATATTCAATACATAAACATTATACAGATGAATAATTATATCAATGGTGAGGTACAGACCATTCTAAACGATACTTCAATAACAGATGAAGTTCTCACTGTATCACAAAAAATCGTGTATGACGAAAATGGTAATATTACGTTTAAACCGAATATAACTGTTCAAGTTGTACAGTAATAAATTGAGGAGAAAACAATGCTTAATGATAGTAAATCCGATTTTATGGCAGCTGCCAGGATACGTGCAGATGAATGGAAAGAACGTGCCTTTGAAGAATATCTTAACGGTTTTATGACAAAACTTGTTAAGCAGTCAACTGTACTTAAGATTCCTGAAGGTACAAGTCTTGGAACTAAAGAGGCTATTTTTAAGGAATCTACACACAGTATTGCTGAAGCTACCAAAAAGATTATCAACAACGCATTTGTTGATGAAACAAATAAACTTCATGATGTAGATATGGCAAGAGAGATTGTAAATCCTGAAGATTTCAGCGAATCTGTACAAAAACTTTTGGCTACACATATCTATAATGAGTCTCAAGACAGACTTAATACTCTTGAAGCTGAGTTCGAAGCTGGTAAACTCGATAATCTTAGCTCAGAAGAATGTCTTACATACATTGAAAAAACTTTCGAGAATCTGATGTTTGAAGATGAGTTTGCTAACAAAGAAAACTTCAAAGCTCAGATGAAAACATGTCTTTCTATCGAAGGTGGATCAATCGTAGAAGAACTTAAAAAAGATGTTCTCAAACTCACAACTGCTACAGAAGCTAAAAACAAAATCGTTCGTGATGCTGTAACAGAGATTGGTGAACTTAAACAGGATTTCGAAAATGAAATCAATGGTGATTCTAAAGATGGTGAAACCAATAAGAAAGATGAAGATATGGGTACAGAAGGTTGGTTGGTCGAAGCTAAAAAGAGTACCAAAACCTTTACAAAGAACGATCTTTATAAAGTCGTCGATGCAAATATCTCTTCTACAGAAGCATTGAATGAATCGACATTCGATGAAAACTCATTCTCTAAGCAAACTGCTGAGGATATTCTTAAAGAATTCCGTCAGCTTGATGATGGTATTGATTCAGATGCGGTTCCTGCAAATCACGAAACGATGTCAACATCTGACACAGACAGCGATGATATGAATTCTACAGAAGATGATGACTACGACAATTATGACGATGATAACGGTGGTGATGACGACTATGGTACCTCTGAAGACAATGATTCTGATGATGGTTATTCCGATTTTGATGATGCTGATGACCCTGATTCTGTTAAAGAAATAACCGTAGATGTCGACAAATTCCAGTATGGTACTAGTGAAGTTCCTGAAATTAAAGCCGATGAACTTACAGAAGAAGCACTTGCTAAAGATTTCTTCCCACTTTCTTGTGAAAGATTCAATGGTAGAATCATTAATCCTAAACGTAATCTGATAGCATTCCTTGCTCTCACACCAGATAACGGTAAGCACTTCTTCGATTCTGTAGGACGTCGTTCAGCAGAACTTAAATCTCTTCTTTCTAATGAGTCTTCTCCTATCGACGGTGTAACCGCTGATGAGTTGAATAAGAAACTTGAAAAACAGATTGATCAGGTAAATAGTATCAAAGATGCTACAGATACATTCCTTGGTGATCTTGGAATTGTCGGTATTCTTGATGGTAAGTATCAGAGAACAGACGATCACGTTCAGAACGCAGTAAACTCTCTTTTCAATAACAAGATTATCAGAGATAAAGCTGATCCTGCTATTTCTAAAGAGGAATTACATGAACATGAACTTGCAGAAATCTTTAAACTTGGTTTAAAGATTACAGATATTCAGAACGATATTAAAAATGGTATCGATGTAATTGGTAATAAGAATCAGCTTGGTTATCTTGAAGAACTTCTTAATGAAAAGATGTTTGATCTTGAACCAGGTGAAAAGATCGATGTTGAAAATAAGATTACAGCTCTCAACTCTATGGAAGCAGTGTGTCCTATTGATGACTTTGTTAACATGCAGGTCTTCTTGTCAAAGAGTGAGAATACTGATTCTCCAGACAAGATTAAACTCAACAGTTTGAAAGACATCGATGCTTATGGATTCTGCTATGCTGATGAAATCGAAAAAGTTAAAAAAGATATTAAGAATAGGTACAAAGAAACGTTTAAAGGTAAATCTACAGTAATCAATTTCAATATTGATGATCTTGTAGAATTCGTTGTTGATGAAGTAGATACTACTAAAATCAATACTAACTTGTTTGAACGTATTCTTACTAAATGTACAGAAAAGGTAGATGTTTCTAATTCTTCTGAAGCTCTCGTAGTTTTGAATAAAGCTAAAGCTTTAACAACAACATTCGTTGCTGCATATAAACTCGGATTGCTATCTGAAGATGAATCTGCTAGAGTAAAAAGTACACTGATTAACTAATTTAACATATAAGTGACTCTGGATTATTCCAGAGTCACTATATTTATTTCTGTTCAATCCCCCCCCCCACTTATATATTATAATACTGAAGAAGGGGAAACAACCAAAATCTCAATCCCTATCTTCAAGAGGTATTATATGAATACGGTAAACAACGTTCTGGCGGAAATCATTGCTGATAACATCCGCAATGGTAAGTATCACACGATCAGTCTCGAAGAGCTCGAGAGCTGGTCATCTGACAAAAGATCTTCTTTGCCAGTTAGAGTGGTAAAGAAGATTTGGATCACAGTAAAAACTTTCTTCATTAAATTGAGAAAAGTTGTATTTGGATGGTGATCCAAAAGTAGTCTCTAAAAGAAATCCGAAAGCACCGAAAGGTGTGAGTAGGATTTCTTTTTTTAGTTATATATTATATTAATGAATAGGAAAATAAAATCCAAACCTATTCAAAAGGAGTATTAAATATATGATTAAGGATAAGGAAAAGAACAAAGAATACCAGAAAAAGTATTATGAGACTCATAAAGAAGAAAGGAAAGAGTATATGAAGAAACATTGGAAAAAGTATTATGAGACTCATAAAGAAGAAAGGAAAGAGTATACGAAGAAACATTGGAAAGAGTATTATGAGACTCATAAAGAAAATCAAAAAGCCAAAGCTAAAAAATATTACGAGGCTCATAAAGACCATTATAAAAAGTATTATGAGAATCGTAGCGAAAAGCAAAAAGAACAAGCTAAAAAATATCGTGAATCTCATAGAGATCAAATTCTCAAATTTAATAAATATCGACGATATTTTAGAAAAAACTTTTCTAGGTTCATAACTTTAAAGAATTTTGTTACTATAATGAAACTGGAAGATGAATGGTTGAAACGTTCTATTATGACTAAATTAGGAAAAGGTACTATAGATCAAGATGAAGCTATAATGTTATCTGGCATGACATTTACAGAAGATGATCAGAAAGAAATGAATGAATGGTGGAACATCTGTAGATGTAAAAGCGCTTTTTCTTAATCCATAAATAAAGGCAGTCTTTTTAAGACTGCCTTTATTTTTTTATTATTTATATATTATATTAATGAGTAGGATAAAAAAAAATCAAACCTGCTCAAAAGGAGTATTGGAGATGAATAATGAAGAGAAAAGAGAATATTGGAAGAAGCATTATGAGACTCATAAAGATTATTATAAAAATTATCGTGAATCTCATAAAGAAGACAGAAAAAAATATCGCGAGATTTATAAAGAGTATAATAAGAAATATTGTAAAAAGTATTATGAGAATCATAAGGAAGAGAAAAGAGAATATTGTAAAAATTATCGTGAAACTCATAAAGACAAATATCTTGAACGGTCCAAAAAATATTACGAATCTAATAAAGATCTAGTTCTTAAATTTAATAAATATCGACGATATTTTAGAAAAAACTTTTCTAGGTTCATAACTTTAAAGAATTTTGTTACTATAATGAAACTAGAAGATGAATGGTTGAAAAAATCTATTATGACTAAATTAGGAAAAGGTACTATAGATCAAGATGAAGCTATAATGTTATCTGGCATGACATTTACAGAAGATGATCAGAAAGAAATGAATGAATGGTGGAATATCTGTAGATGCAAAAGTGCTTTATATAGAAAAGATTTATATATTCACAATCATTAATAAACATTTTCTTGATCTATAAATAAAGGCAGTCATTAATGACTGCCTTTATTTTTTTATTATTTATATATTATATTAATGGGTAGAACAAGAAAACTATATCTATCCAAAGGAGTAATTATGATTATAGAATCGATCAAAGTCGATTTGAATGAACTTTATGAAAAAGCCATTCAATACTGGGAATACGAGGACAATTACAGTAATCGTATTATAGTAGCTGTATTTCCTGAAGAAAATAATGAAGGATATTATTGGGGATCAATATGTGTTAAAGACGAAGTGGATATTGATCCTGAAGATTATCCTAAGTTTAACATCAGGAATCGTTATATGACGCTGGAAGGTGCGAAGCTCGACGCTGAGCGTTATTTCGAATCGGTCTCATTAAAATACTAAGGAGGAGTATTAAAGATGAATAGAGATTTGGAGGTGTTAATCGGCATTGGTGATATTGAGACCATGAAAGTTGAAAATCATGAGATCACTGTCATAAATGTCGATTTCGACAAGATTTTCTTAGACAACTCGATCAAGTTGTCTAGAAAAACTAAGAAAGTATTATCTTCTTGTGGAGGAGGTTCAGCATTTGAACGAACTATAACTTATTCTCTTAAGAAGAATAAATTCACAGCTTCTCGTCATTATATCGTTCGTCATGTTAAGAATGGTGATACGAGAGGAACAGCAAAACGTTTTGTGTTATGGCATGAGATTGGCCACATTGTATTAGGACACAAAAACTATGAGTGCAATGACATGAAACTCGAGCAAGAAGCTGACAAGTATGCGTTCAATAAACTTGGGATTCGTAAGAATGCGTTTCTCAATAGCGAAATTGTAAATTACGCATTATCATCCTACTATAAGAAAACTCTCTTAGGTTATAGACCTTATACAGATAAAGAAAAAGAGGTTATGAAAAAGAATCTCTCTTATACGATGTCTAAAAGGTTTAACCTAAACGTGATTGAATTTTAATTAAAAGAAGGGCTGTTAAGCCCTTCTTTTTTTTTATAAAACTTCTTTTTCTAGTATGTATTCTTCATCGAGAATACATTGTGTTATAGTATGTAAATCTGGTACTATAACATACTGTAAATCGTGGAATTCGGAAAAATCTTCACAACCATTTAGTTTAAGTATTACATACCATAAACCTGGCATACCAAATTCATCAGAAGCTAACAATTCTGGTTTAAATCTATAGCGGATATTCAATTCTCTTGATAGAGTTATTGTTCTAGCAGTAGATTTGATTTTGTTAAAATATTTACCAATAAGAATATTATCTCTAAGAATCATATTCAAATTGCTAGTTGTGAATTTGTTTAATTCTGGATTAGTATATCTTTCAGGATATGAAGCTTTTTCTATGTTTGCACTATTTCGTATTTGTTGAATTACTGTAGAAGAAAAGCTTTGATTATTGTTGTGTATAGTAGTTAAATTCATTTTTTTTACCTCACGATGACATCATTTTCGTAGTAGCAGCATTAGCCAATTGTGCAACAGCTGCAGAAGCTGAACCACCACCAGATGGATAAGAATCTGCCGCAGAAGCAATAGCACGTAATATCGGAACCAATTGCGGGAATTTTACTAATGGTACAGCACCAGGATCTGTTTGCATTAGCATTGATCCTTGAGGACCTGATAATCCTGCTGTAGGAGCTACAGGAACGTTTATATTTGGTACAGCACCAATTGTAAATGATGGGAATATTGTATTTCCATTCAAACCTATTATTGGTGTATCATTATGATATGTTGAAGCTTTTACAGCCATTGCCATATTACTATGCTCTTCAGTATCTACTTCCCATTTACCCATTTGACTAGTATGTGTAAATGAATCGTATTCATATTTAGCGTCCGTTGCTTTAGATTTTATCGTATTTGAATCTACATTCATAGCATCAGTTTTTATATTAACTTGAGATTCACCATTCAGGTTAATGATATCTCCAGTCATTGTTATAGCATTAGACTTTTGCTCGATAGTTGTTCCAGACGTTTTACTTGTTATAGCATCTTGATTAGTATCCATCATCCAAACAAGCTTATCGTTATCTGTAATAGCAATTTGACCATTTCCTGGATCCATACCTATTGTTTGAGCAGCAGTTTCTCCATTTTCTTTTGATGTTGAAAGAATAAGAACTTTAGCTTTTGAATCAAGTTTAATAAAGTATGTGTTATTTTCAGTCAATGATGTGTTTTCTTTAGGATTAGCTGGAACCGAAGCCATAAATTTATCAGTAGCTCTTTGACCAAGACGATTGATTGAATATGGTAAAAATGCTAACGTTTTTATATCATTATCAATCACAGTTACAATAACCTTATCTCCAACAGTATACAAAGGCATCGAAATGTTTTGATTTAAATAAGGTCTTACTAATATATAGTTCTTAATGTTTATGTCTGTATCCCAGAATTTCTTACACGATTCGTCATTAATACATTTAGAACCAGAAATTTTGAGATCTGTATCTGACGGTTTATCACCATTTCTAAAGTCGTAACCTATCATGAATTTAGGAATAATTAAACCTAACAACGGTCTATTATTTAATTCTGCAGAGGTTTTGAATACTATTCCTATAGTATCTCTATTAGAATCAGAACCAAGTGATATTGAATTGAAATTTGTATCGGCTATGCGCATAGTTGGTTAACCTCGATATAGTATATAAAATTGTAAATTCGTAAATAAAATATATGCTAGGGATTGGATCCCTAGCATATTTAACAAATATTTCAAGAATTGTTTCTAAATGCTGGATTAGATTCAGCGTTAATAGCTTGTGTAACCTGAGTTTCACCAGCTTGACTATCCTTATTGACTTTAGTAGCACCACCCAAATCCATCATAGAGTGGAATGATTCTGGAGAGAATGCCATAGGATTTGAAAGAGATTCATTAGCATTATCTTGCCAAATTCTATTCAAGTCTCCAGCTCTATTGATAGATTCCATATCTGTTGCTCTAAAGTATGACATTATGCTTGCTATAGGTCTGCAGTTAACAATAGAAGCTAACATATTGTCAGGATTCAATTTTGCTGACCATGATGAACGGAATACATTCATTGCACGTTTAAAAGAACCATCTTTGGAGTTAGATAGTAACTGATCTATTTCCAAACCACCAAGAGTAGCCAGATATTCTGAGAATCCTGATGCAGGGAATAGTGTTTCAAGACCCCAACGAAGAGGACCACGTGCAGATAATGGCAATGAAATATTAGGTTCCATATCTTGTATAGTAACAGTAACTTTCAATGTTTTAGGATAACCATCTGGACCCCAGTCATTAGAATCTCCACCTCTAGTTACAGAAATAGATTGTATCATCCCAAAGTTTATCATAATATGATTCTTAACAAATACTCTTACTGCAAATGGAGATGTGTATACCAATTTACCAGTCTGTCTAGGTAATCCCATAGTCAATAATGTAATTAATGGTATATAAAGATTTTCAAACTTACCAAGAACATCACCATACGGATAATGGAATTCGAAATCGCAGTTAAATGATCTTGAGAATGAAGAAGATGAATAAACGTTAGGTAATGTAATACGTCCGTTACCAGCAAGAACAGCAGCTTTATCAGAGAATTGCCCCAAAACACCTTTAAGTTTGTCTTGAATCCATGATCCTACACTACCTTGAGAAACAGTATCATCATTTTGTGTAGCTTGAGAGTTCATCTCTTCCATCAACGGGTTTTCTTCAGTATTATTGCTGAATGTTTCGCTACCAATCATTCCTTTCTGACAACGGAATGGAATGAATTGAGCATTTAAGAATCTACTAAGAAATCCATTCATATGTAATGTTGGTAGCATATTCCATATTTGTAAATCGTCTACATGTCCTCCATAGACATATTTACCTTCAGGATTGTTATGCCACAAACCCATCATTTGAGAAAGTGAGATTAAGAATGATCTATAATAAACGTTAAATAGTTTAATTGCTTGACGGAATTCAACAAGTTTAGATCCACCAAATACTGCACTACCAATAGCACCAATGGTTGCGCCAATATCTGTAAGAGTGGTCAAGAATGTCGAAATGATTCCCATTAAACCTTCGCCACCAGATCTAATGTAAGCTTCGTTAGGTCCTGCGCCACCGAAAAGACCAATCAATTTCATAAATCCGGTATTATATTTTAATCGTCCGGGTTGAAATAGTGCTATAGGCCAGTTATTCATAACTCTTGTAGAATATACACGACCTATTTTTGTATAAACTGGATTAGTTCTAGGATCATCACGTTTATTGAATTGGAATACAGGATTTAATACAAATGCTTCACCTAAACCTATTCCTAAGTTAGCAGGAACACGTTCATAATCCTTTTGATCTTCGCTGTTCATTTTGATTACAGGTCGACCAGCAGCATCTTGCATTGTGCCGGTTTTAAGATAATTACGGAAGGTCATGTTATTTACTGCTGTACGATCTTCCATAGCACCCAAATCTGAGTTTTTATCTCCCATATTCATAACTTGTTCTTTTATGTATGTGGTAGTATATAATCCTAATGCTTCTACACATGATCTAGCATTAAAATGGTCTGATGAATTAACACGCATTTGACCTAATGTACTAGAACTTATATTGTGCTTATATACAAGTGAAGCATCATCTTCAGGATTATTACCAGCTCTAGCCATTCTTATAGGATCCAAAGTAGTCATATAAGGAATAGTTTGACCAGTCATAACGTCTTTTATATACACATCGAAATTTTCATGTCGATAGATGTTGTTATTGTTTTGCATACGTTCATTCATCGTATTTTCATATAAACCGGCTCTATCGACGTTAAAGTCATTATATGCTTCAGCAGCAGTTTGATTAGTTTTCAAACTACTATCTATATCAATCTCAGCCATAATTTACACCTTTATAATTTGATATATTAGATTGTAAATGTATAAAAAAATGTCTCTCCCTCAAAAGAGGGAGAGACCTCATGCCAAAAAAAGGAGGTTTTCGCAAGCCAAAAAGGAGCCCATGTAATAAAAACTGACCAAACACACCGATTGAAAAAGAAAGACCGATGTGTTTTTATTCGATTAAGTAAAAATCGAATAGCCGAGTTTTTATATTTATATGTTTGATTATTTCTCGCCAAACACTTTATAGAAAAGTAACTTGTTTACACTACTGTATGTATGACAGTTTCCATTTTCAGGATCATAAATCAATTCACCAATTGCATTAAATAAAACGAAATGGTGTCCACCATAATCTTTACTTGACCTGGTATTAAAGTCAACTATAACGAAATAAGGATTTCCAGGACCAGGAAGACCATATTGTTTATATTTGTGAATATCCCAGTCTCCGAGTTTATTACCATGTTCATCCCTAGCATTTACGGATTTGACCATAACCTGTCGAATAGAATGTTTAGTATTACCAAGTTTTTCTAAAGCGTATTTCATCATAACGTGCTCATTTTCTCCAACTACACAGTTGTAAGTAAGAGTATTAGGAGCAACATTACCGTTAACACAATCGTGATATATTTGTAAAATACCTTCTTTAGTAAAAGCTCTACCAGAAACATATTGACACATTGCCATTTCACACATAAAACGGCAACCATATTTATGAATATTTGTTTCTGGATCTTTTAGTGGATCACCTTGAGCTCTAGTAAAGGAAACTTGAAATAAAACGTCTACTGTAGGATAAAGAAAAGGTACGTTTTTGAATCGGTTAGGATCGATCTTTATATTCATAACAAAACACCTCTTTATATCGTTTTGTTTCTTGTAGGATTTTGTATTTTAACCCTAGATTCTTTCATTTTGTTTAACCATTTTAGAAGCATTAAACTATCGAATTTAGGTTTTATGTACAATTTAGATGTTATTATTCCATTTGGTGTACAGTTGAACGTAATATTATTAATATTTTTATTCGATTTAGTAACACCTATAATCGAATCTCTTATATCCGATATTATTCTTTCACAACGTTTTTTATAATCTTCTTCAGATTCATTTTCCAATTTACTTTCAAATCCTTTAAGTATAATGCCAGATACAAAATTGAATTCATAATAAAGTCTAGTATTGTGTTTTGCTTTATTTCCTAACCGTAATATAGCTTCTTCGTTGAAAATCATTTTCTTTATATGATCATCTGTAAAATCAGTTAAATTATTGTTTAACCAGTCATTATTATAATAGAATATTCCTGTAGGATCTATGTATCTTAAATTCTCGAGCAAGTCAGTTTTATTAGTTAAAGACCACATAGTATTCATACATCTATTGTAATCTTCAGAAAACATTTCTTCATATTTGTTACATTCCGATTTATTGTTCATAAAGAATGCTTTCAGATCGTCGTACTTTATATCCAAAATATATGCTATAGTAGAAATTGAAGGAATCATAGTTGTAACTCCGATTCTTTTCTCAGGTTTATTATCGGATGTAAATTGTTTTTCTATTTCTTCACCAACAAATAAAACGTTCAAAAACTTAGAATAATTCATAATTTAACACCCATATTCTAAAACTTCGAGAAATATATTAATTTGTCAATTTCTGTTCAAACCCCCTCCCCCAGTTATATATTATAATAATGAGGAGTAAGGAAGTTGATTCTGGAGATCTCGGCTGGAGTTGCTTGTATGAGTGATGACCCCGTTTAGCGAAAGCTTGTAAAACTGGTTGACTAGAACTCTTCCTGAAAACACTACTATGGCAGTATATGATATTATCCAGCAGAACGAATATATTAAGAAGTTCAATTTTCTTGCTGCTGAACAGCAGGAAATCCAATGCCTCATTGATGAGGCAATCGCTCTTGGATGTGACTTAAGTCGCCCGGGGGTTGAAGTTCAACCCAAGCGTGTTGGTTGGCGAGGCCAACATGCAATGGACAAGTTGCTTCGGAAGCTGGAATTGGCAGAAAGTGCTGCCAGACTTGGCAGTATGGAAGCTGCCAAGGCAGCCCGCAAAGCTGAGATCGCCGAAATGCGGGCTGAAAGGCTCGCAAAGGAGGCGAAAGAACCTCCGCTCGGCAAGGAGGCATTCAGATCCAGACCTAACTGGATAATGGGTGTCGACGGACGCCCAGTATACTACTAGGCAGCCCCCATCCGTCAAACCTCCGAAAACAGTCACCAATAGGTGGCTGTGAGTAGGGGGATTTCTTTTTTTTTATTTATATATTATATTACTAGATAAATCTATTTTGTAAGGAGCAATTATGGTATTTTACAACTGTTTGACTGGTTACGTGAATGTCAAGGATCTTCCAAAAGAAACATTTGACAAAATCATGAAGAAAATCGACTGTGCTTATAGGACTATGACCGAAGACGGTGAAGAGTTCTATAAGTTCACCTACAAACGGAAGAATCACTTCAGCATGTCGAATGGGACTGCTGCAAGACTGGATTTTTCTGGTGTAACAGACGATGACGTTGACCTTGTTGTTCAGCAGTTAAAAGATGCTGTTGATAACATAGTTTAACACCATCATCGATAAATAAGGAAGTTTTAATACTTCCTTATTTTTTTTTTACTTATATATTATAATATTGGTGTGATGACCAAGACTAATGTAGCTCAGATGGTAGAGCGTTCACGCCCGAAAGGGCATGAAAGGTCGCGGGTTCGATCCCCGTCATTAGTTTTATTCATTTTTTAAGGAGTATTTATATGAAAAGATTCTTTCAAATGTTCGTTGACTATGATAACGAAAACGAAAGTGTTCCGGTGAGAATTGATCCGGAAAAGATTATTGGATTCCGCAAATGCGGATCTAGGACGATTGTATTCGTCGATTGCATTGCAGACCTGGTGGTTAAGGAGGAGTATGAACACTTCTCCAACAGACTATTCGCTTTCATTGATGAAGGCGAAGCCTATCTCGCACAATCTCAACCAAAGAAATTCCTTGTTAAACGCAAGGTTAAGAATCTGGTTGAGGAGTCTTACTTTGATCACAATCAGCCTGAAACTAATTGTTGATCATATCCTTCAATAATAAAGAACCTGGGAGAAATTCCCAGGTTCTTATTTTTTTTAGAATCTAGATACACTATTTAGCATACTAGCAAATTTGTCTGAAATACCTCGGTTATTAGAATTAGCTGCAATAGTTGCTAGCATTTCTAATGCAGCAGAGAAGAATTTCTCAGACACTTCATTATGTCTAATATTTTCTTTCTGCATTTCTTCAAGAATGCTAAGTTTATTGCAAATTTCTTTACCAAAGTTTCCAGCAAAATCGTCAGTTCTAGAATTTTTAACAGTAGCTTTAGCAGGAGGAGGTGTAACGTTAGTTGAACTGTCCATAGTGGACATTTCACCACTTTGTGCAACTCCAGTTGGAGAAGGATTTGTTTTAGGTTTCATATTCTTGTTTTTAACTTTCATATAATAACCTTCGAATCCTCCAGTAGAAGCACCACTACCACCAGCACTTACAGTATCTTCTCCACTAGGAGTTGCAGATGCGTTACCGCGGTTTACAGCATATTGTTGATATCCTGCATTTTTTTCACCAGTCGGATCATCTCCATAGAAATTCGGACTAGCACCCAAGTTAACATTAGCGATTTCATTACCAGCAATATTCATAAGTTTCTGCTCATTATCGTTCATCTTATAACGTTCGAAAATGTGCTTCAACCAGTTTGTAACTTTATTACCAGCTTGAGTTATTGTTCCTTTAGGATCAGCTATCAAATTTCCTGTAAAGTTTGCTGCTGCGTTATAAGCTGTTTTAGTCATAGATTTACCTTTATCGAATGCTGCTTTAAGAGCACCAATAGGTTTCATCATATGATTCAACATCCTTTTTCCAGCAGATGTAGCAAATTCTTCACCAGCAGATTCACCACTATATTTAGCATATTGTTCAGGTGTACAACGGCTTGTCAACCAAGCAATATGATTACTCAAAACGTATTTACGACAAGCTTCAAGATAAGTTACACGATACTTGGTTTGTAATTCAAGTTTCTGCATCTCTTCTTGAGCTTTCTGATTGTTATCGACCTGATTATCTTGATCAGCATCAACTTCTCTTGGGTCAACAGCTGTAACGTCTTCCATATCAGATAGTTTAACACCCATCTGAGTAGCAATCGTTTCTCTCATTTCGTCAAGAGGTTTATATTTCTTTTCTCGCCATGCTTTAAAGATTTTTTCAGTCTTGAATCCAAGCATTTTAGCATCTTTCTCATCGTTATCGTCTGCTAAACCGAATGTTACCCAATGCAAAAGTTTTCTACCAACTTTATTCATGGCAGTTTTAAACTTACCACCAAAACCTTCACCTTGTGATCTGTTTTCATAAGCAACCAATGCTAATGGGTCTGAAATACCGAATACTTCAGCACGTTTCTTGTTGTATTCCTGATATCTTTCGAGAGCCATTTTTTCAGCATCTCCACCAACATATTCATACAACCAAGTAGCACAGTTTGCTTTACCCAACCAACCAGCAATAAGACTTGGAATACCAAACAAAAGCATATCCAAAGCATCAGCAAGACCAGCTGCAAGACGCATACCGACCGTAATTCTCATACCTTTGCCAACTTTGAAATATTCTTTTGCTTTAATCATACCTTTTCCAAAACCAACTACTGCTGTACCAATAGCAACAACAACAGTTGCTGCAGCAGCAGACATAGCACCTATCTTTGCACCAAGTTTTGGAGCAAATTTAGTAATAAATTTTGCAAAGTTATTTTTAATGGTATTTACAACACCACCTTTAAACCATTTCTTAATAGGTCCAGCATTAAAGAATTTGCCCAATGCGGTTTTAACGACACCAATCGCACCTTTCAAACCACCAGTAGCTAAGGTTTTAGCCACTCCAAGTCCAGCAGATACTAATCCGCCACCGCCAGCTGCAGCACCGACTATACCAGAAACTGCGCCACCAGCTACAGAAGCTATACCTTTGCCCAATCCTGTTTTAGCGAGAGTTTTAGCAATAGTACCAACAACTTTGCCTTTAGCTCCGAACATGTTAGCTACATCACCAGCTTTATCAAGCAAACCGCCTACAGCATCAGTAGATTTACTAAGAGCGCTACCAAGTTTAGTATTACCAAGACCAGTTTTATCAATAAAGGTTTTAATAGTTCCAAGAACACCTTCACCATTTTTCATTTCTGATTTAAATGCCGCATTATCATTAGCATCGGTAATGTGTTTCTTAGCATCTTTATTGAATCCCATACCATCTTTCTGTATAGTCTCAATAGAATTGGCCATACGTTCGATGTTTTTGTTTAATTGATCTTGTTTATCTTGCTTGATCTTGCTTTCTTTAGCTTCTTTCATTTCTGCTGCAGAATTACCTTCTACACCATCGTCATCAGCACGATTATTTCCTTTCTTCTTTTTGTCGCGGTTTCTTCTATGACGCTTTCTCTTTTTCTTACCCTTTGTATGATATTCGCCATCTTCATCTTCTTCTTCATTTTCGGATTCACCTTCTTCAGATTCATCGTCTTTGAAAGCATTAGCAGTTTTGTTGAAAGCGTCTTTAGCAAATGCTGCAGCAGCACCAAACTTTTCTTTTACGTTTTCTGCTACATCTTTTGCTTTACCAGAAATAGCTTCTTTCTGATATTTGCGCAATCCAGCTTTAAATCCTGCAAGATCTGGAGAATCATTATGAATAAGGAATTCTGCTTTAGCAGGTCCAGTAGGAATATTCTTAAGAATATCGGTAATACCTTCTTGTTCAGCAATGTTAGCAATAACGTCACCGAGTTTTCTACCATCTACAGATTCGATGTCATTCATGTCTTCAGGAATAAGTTTCTTATTATCAGTAAGTTTAAACTTGCTCATAATCTTACGCTTAAACCAATCTGTAATTTTATTGAATATTCTTTTAGCACCAGCTTTAATAGCTCCACCAATAGTAGACTTAGCACCAGATTGATAATCTTCACAAACTCTGATAATTTCAGGTTTATATTTCTCAATTTCTGGATCGTCAATCTTGGTAAATGTTTCCTTAAGGAATTTAGCAACAGCTTTACTATCTTTAGCATCCGGAGTTTTTTCAAATGCTAATGCTTTAGCAACATTTGCATCTTTGATACCAGGATTCTTTGTATAATAATCCGTAAGAGCATCTTTGAATGTTTTACCGTCTACTTTGATTGCGTAAAGTTCTTTGCCAAGTTTACCTGTCATGACTTTACCAAAGAGTTTATTAGCACCGCTTTTAAGCTTATTCATAGCTTTATCAACAATCTTTGATTTGACGTATTTCATCATACCAGAAATAGAAGATGCTGCGGTCATAAGCTTTTCATTATTCTTAACGAAATCTGCAAGAGGAGTAATGAATTTTTGTATCTTTTCGTTATTCTTAGCATAATCGATAAGAATTTTTGCTTCTTCTATAGGATTGCTCTTGTTTTCTTTAAGCTTTGCAAGAAGAACTGAATCTTTTGATTCTGCAATAGTTTCGCCAAGAGTTTTATCTCCTACTTTGATACCCATCAGTTTATTTGATAAGTATTCTTTAGCAGCTCCGGACGTTACAGCATTAATGCTTCTTTTAGCATCACTCTTTATATCACCTTTGAGTGAGCTTAAAGACGATTTGATACCATTTACTTCTTCTCCAACACCTTCTTTCATTCCGTTTTCATAGATTTCTCCATAAAAACCTTCACCAAGAACGCGGTTTCCTATATTAGAAATTCCTTCATTGACATTATTGAAAGCTTTAACCAAAGGTCCAATAATAGGAATTTTTTCAAATGGAGAATGACGACCATTCTTTTCATCATCTCTTTTGGCTTGGATCTTAGAATGCAATTGATCTTGCTTATCGTGAGCTCGTTTTTCAGATCCCAAAACATACAGACGATTATCTTTAATATCTTCCGCAGTTATATTTTTTTCAGGATCTTTAATTTCCTGATATTCGAGATCATCACCATTACCAACAAGTCTAAATATTTTTCCTTTATAAGAATAATGTCCATGAATATCAACCAAACCATTATATTCAAAGAAATCTTTTAAAGGATCTTTACCGCCTTGTCCTCCGTAGAGATGGTCGTATTTATAGTTATCTTCTTCATGCTTTTTATTTTTCTTTTCGTTTTCGAATCTTATAGCACCTTTGTTTCTAGAAGCTTCTAAGAACTTTTTGTCTTTTTCACTTCTATCTGAAGCAGGACGAGTGTATACATCAATTCCAGACAAAAGCAAATTATAGATATTCTTTACAACACCATGTGTAGAATTATCTTCAAGAGCTTCCAATCTATAATCGTCTTTATCTTCATTATCGTTTATGCCAGAAATTGTACTTACATTAATTCCAAGAGCATTTGCGTTACGCTGTGCTTCATGTAAACGAAGATTGTATTCATCAACCTGTTTTAATAGATTTATTCTATTATTACCTGTTGAATCTTTTAAACGAGCCCTAAGAGTTTTTAATTTACTCTGAATGCTCTTTATATTTAATTCTGCTTGTTTAGCATAATTGCTATCTTCTGCAAGTCCGGCAGAACTAGTCATCGCAGCACGATCTTCAAATTCCATGTTAGCTGCACTAGCTCTAGATTTATAATTTTGAGCATCTTGTACGAATTCTACCCATTGTGCTCTAGAATCTGGATCATCGGATTTAGCCCATTCATATAAGAAGTCATAGAATGCATTGCAGATAATAGCCTTCTCATAATCATTTTCTGTATTAATATTCCTAAGAACAACGTCAGAATAATAGCCAGGTGTAAGTTCGCCATCTTCGTCGTATGTGTATTTGACTTGCTTATATGTAGCTTCAAAAAATGGCAAACCTTCCATCATCCAGTTTTCAAGAATTTTCGGGAACAATTTTTCGATTTCAGGTGTATTTGGAGTGTAGTCTTCGTTTATGTATTTAGTTCCAGAAAATTTTTTACCATGATTTGATGAACGGAATTTTTGCATCACTCTACGATAATCTTTACTTTTATTTAAATTATCGCTATTTAATGCTACACCAAATCGTTCGTTAGCTTCATAAAAATTGGCTGTCTGTTCGATGGTATCTTGATGCATTTGCTCCTGAAGTTTATTGAAGTAGCTGCGTTTTACCATCTTGTTTGTAGTGTAATCAAATGTTTCTTGCTCAGTATGATTTACACCAGCAGAGATTCTACTAAGGAATTCTGGAATTACTTCTGTAAGAGCTTTATGTGCATGATTATCAAATGGATGGACTTCTTTCATTCTGTTAGATATATTGTACCTATCAGTAGAATAAGTCATATCATCCTCAATATGGGCTTTTCCTGCTAAGTTTTGTAGTTGATTGGCGATCCAACCCATTGGTCCACCTTTTCCAGCTTGTTTACTTAGCCATCCACCAATTTTACCATCACCAGAAGCAATATGACCTACAATTTCGTTAAGTTGCCTAGGTAATCCAGCAATTTTTCTATTAAAAAGATTTCTGGATTGTATTTGGCTAGATGATGACATAGATTCAATCATTTGACCCATGATCATAGGACCAAGCAATTGCATAGCAGCTTTGCCTTTTCCCATTCCCATATCGGTCATCATCTTATATCCGTCATACATTTGACCAACCATAGACAATGGACCACCGCCCATCTGACCTTTTATATGATTGATCCAATGTGAAAGACCGAACTGATCACCAAATTGACCAAAGACTTTTTGTCTAGTAGATCTTTTGTCGGTTTCTTCCTCTTCTTTAGGTCTAGTAAGAGCCCATTGAGCATCTCTAATTTCTTTTAGCATAGCATTCATATCCTGAGTAAATGCTAAAGACTTGAGAGAATATTCCATCTGAGCTTTAATTGATATATTGTTCTGGTTTACAGTTTTTGCTATATTCTTAGCAATATTTGAAAGAACACGCATTTTATCTTTATGGTGTTCCTGTTCAATCAATATTTGTTGAGCAAACAGTTTTGTCTCATGTTTAATCTGAGACTGAGTAGCACCAATGATAATACTACTTTGTTTATTACTTGCATGAAGTAAAGCTTTTGTAGATGCTGCACTAGAGCGTATTACTGCATCTCCAGTATTTATACGACCTGATCCTGTGGATTCACCATCATTATCGAACTCGTCATCTTCACCGAAGTCTGCATCATTACCACCCATATCATCAAAATTGAAATCGTCACCAAACATATCTCCGAATGCATCGGACATATCATTCGATTCTTCTTCACTTTTGACAAAATAACCGGTACGAATAGCATCTTTAGCACCTTTTCCAATATCTTTTGCGATATCTTTTATTTCACTTTTTGCTTCGTGTAAATAACCTTTATACTTACTTACAGTTTCTTTTATATTTATATTCTGTCCTTCACCTTGATCTTCTTTAATCGAATTGGCAAGATTAAAGGCTTCCGGATACATTTCTTTTGTAACACTAACGGATAAGTTCCTAACAGATTTGACAACGTTTTTTAAGTAACCTTTAAGTCCTTTTGGGGGAGATCCTTTGTCAGATCTTGTACTACCGTTATCAAGAGGGAAAAATTCATCACTGTTATCAAACATCAAATCGTCGGTGTTATTAGGTTTTCTAGCCATATAAATAACCCTCTATTAAGTATATAAAAATGTCGATTTTCACCATATAAATCAATATAAAACACCCAGGAATAAATCCTGGGTGTAAAAAAAATCATAAACTCAATTTACTTTTTTGAAGAAGTAGGATCTTCGAACTTGTTTACACCAAATTCGTTAATTTCTGCTACCATCTTAGTTGCGTCGAAAGAAGCAGATGGCAAGTTAGCAGCATCAATACCATATTTTCCTGTGATATCGTTTCTGATCTTCTTAGCACCATCGCCATCAGTCGCACCATAAACAGCACCAACGTTGGCTGCACCCATTTTCTGAGACTGAGCCAATGAGAAGGATGACATGAATTCTGAATCATCGTTAGAAGGTGACTGAAGCTTATTGATGTATTCATTATACATATAAGCAGGAAGCATCTGATCAAAGTAAGACTGACCAGCAAGACCAGTACCAGCAACGATATACTTTGCCAAGATATTGACTTCAGGACCATCCTGGAAAATACCAGAAAGTTCTACAGTCTGTTCACCTACAGCAGTATCAGAACCAATTTCATTTGATTCCCATTTACCTTTACCATCACCAGACGTAGGCCATACTTCATGCCAAATACAGGCATACTCAATATCTCCAGGACGACAAGTTGGTCCCATGAAGATATACATAAGTGTACCGCAGTAATTGGGACGAATGAAGCGAAGGTCTTTTCCGTACATGTGGTGTACGTTTGTCTGAGGGTCGGTTATACCATACATCCAATAACGCATAAGCTTACCAAGACCATCACCAGTACAGGTAATAGTAGTAAGTGTAACGTTCTTGTTATTCTCTTTGAGGTTTCCTGGGAAGGACATTTCCTGTCCGTTTGCACCGAATGTTACTGAACCAGCTTCAGCAATCTGGCTATCTGTAACACCTGAAACCTGACGTACAGCATTTTCCAAGAAGAACTTGAGATACTTTGCTGCAGTTGGTGAGAAGAATGTAGGGAGTTTAAGCCACTTTACAATAAAGCGACCAGAACGAATAGGTTCAAGAGCACCAATATAGTTTGGATCGTTAGTACGAACACCATTCTGAGACAAAAGGTTATCGAATACAGAAGATGCCATACCTACGGTGGTGTTATCCCAACCCGGATCGTTATGGTGCATACCATTGATGCCACCAATACCGTATCCGGCACCGTTAGGATCAGCAATACTTATACCTTCATAAGATTTCAGTGTTGGAGGAACGTAACTCATATGCTAAAAACTCCTTTAAGCTCTCTCTACGTAGATGTAACATGTCCACGTTTCGAAAATGTCAGGGAACGTTACTTTCAACTCACATGTAGCCATATTCAAAAGCTTATCGCGTTCGCTCTGGTACAAGTTATAGTTAATAGTAACATTTGATGGATACCTTGAAGAAAGCTTAGATGAGAGCTCAGATGTAGCTTTCTGAATTGCAGCGTCAGCACCATCATTATCAAATGTGTATTTGACAAGGATAAGTTTAACAACACGACGAAGGTCATTAACAAGAATACCATTACGGAATTCTGCCAATTTACTGATCTTCTCAGTATAAAGAGAAGAATTGCTGTAGAAGTATACATTTCTACCTGTGTAGTTACCCTGTGCAGGAGTGCTGAGAGCTTTACCAAGATCAACTGCCCAATAGAGGTTATTCTGTTTAGCAAGTTTTTCTTGATATCCACGAGGCTTCGTTTCCTCAACTACCCAGTCAAAAATTGTCTTACGTACACAACCAGCATCGCCATTCTGCTGACCAGCATAAATAGCAAATGGTGAAACACGATAAAGTCTATGAATACCATAAGCCATTTCGTATGTACCTGTAACACGTACGTTAATAATACGGTCAGCAGTTACACCACAGTGAGGACAAATAGCGAAGTTTTCGCCACCATCCATAGATTCAGCAAATGTTCTGATAGACTTAGCAACAGCAACTGCTTCTTCGAGATTTTCTGTGAAACCACAGTCAAAAATAGCACAAATATCACGACGATAGTTAATAACACCGGCCATAGCCTGTTTAACATCCAACGGATAGTTTGCGTCATACATGATTCCAGCATCGCACTTAAGAACATTCATGAAGGTGTTTGTATCAACATCTCCACTAAAGAATGACTTAAGCATAGAATTTCTCAATGCTTCGAGTTCATCACCAGTTTTACCTTCGAATTCACCATCAGTACCACCCTGAAGGAACTGATAATTGCTAAAGTTAACACTATCTGCATCAACAGTAATGTTATCGAACCTATAGCCTTCTTTATCATAACCATTAAAGAAGTCTACGTCTTCAGCACTTGCAGGAAGACGAAGTTCGTAATCAGGATCGATACCTTCAGTAAGGTTATCGTCCTCAGACAAGATTTCACCAATCTTTGCCATCAATTTGTCATAGTTGTTTATATAGTGTTCAATCTGAATCTGCTTTTCCTGAAGACTTTCATCGTTGTTCTGATAAATCTTCTGCAATGATTCAATAGTGCTGATTGTTTTAGAAATCTGAGCTTTTGGATTGAAAGAGAATGACAATCCATTGCCGATTGAAAGAATTTCTACACCAGCTGAAGTCTTTTTACCGAGGAAGATCTGATAACGACGACCATCATTAACTTTAGAATCTCTCAAGAAGTCATTGATGATGCGTACACCATAATTTCCACCACATTTACCACGTGCATAATAACGTACAAATGCCATAGGAACTACGAAATATCCATCAGCATCAGTGCCACTACGTTCAAAGAATGTTGTCAATGCGCGATGTGAAGGATACTTTGCAAGCTCTTCGTTTGTAGCATGATCGACAAAAACTTTAAGTTCCAAACCTGACATAGTTACAGGAACTTCAGTTTCTACAATCTGCTCAGTATCAACACCATCAGGACCAGCAACGGTTACAGTCTCTGAATGTTTTGCAGTAAGTTGAACTTTGTTTCCATTTTCATCAAGAATGTATTCACCAAATCCATCTCTTTTATAAACAGGGATGTTATCGGCTTTACGTACACCGACTTTAATAACGGCATGAGCATAAGTTGCGTCAGCTGGCATAAGACGGCAGATATAACCAGATCCACCAGCATCGAATACCTGCTGTACGTTCAAATTCTGCTGACCAAATGTGTTAATGTCGGCGAAATCTGAGCCATAGTTTGATAATACACTATTGAAATTCTTCATTTCACAAATCTTGTTGTCTTTACCGTCGGATGAGAAAACAGGATGAAGTGAAGGAAGAATGTTAAGAGCGGTTGTAGCAGCAACGGTAGCAATAGAGTTGTCAACAACTTGAATGCTACTAATGCCGAAACCACTGTCTTCTATAGCCATAGTGATTCCTCCTAGCTAGGTTTTATATTGAATATTCAATTTATCCGCCTGAAATTTCTATGAAATATCGGCGTGATATTCGATCATTAAATATATTATAATGTTTGAAAAACTGGTTTTTGAAGATAATTTTATTGTTATATAGAAAATAAAATAAAAGAAGGGTTTAACCCTTCTTTCTGGTAAAACGGAGTATTCAATTGTATATTATAATATTGTAAAGAAAAGGAAGAGTGGTCGCCCCCACTCTTCCTTAATCTCGTCTTTACAAGGAGGTGAGGCGAAATGACCGAACCTAAAGTTTTTCGTTACTACTACCCAGTAGCAGACGAGAATGGTGGTTTGACCTCGGGATATGATTTGCTGTCATATTCTGAGTTTGTCAAACGAACCGGGTTTAGCCCATTTGATGGGGTTATGCTCGGTTCGTCTGAACATAGGTTAGCTCAACCAGAAATGTATGCGTTTCTGGGATGCTAATGTATAAATGTATTCAGTAAATACATAATTGTGTTCAGTAAAAATAAAAATATACAGGAGGAATGATGAATAATAAATGAGAGGGCATGCTTTATGCATGCCCTATTTTAATTTTTTTATTTATATATTATAACTGTGAGGGGTTTGTTTAGTGTTAAATTACACCAAACAAAGCTAATATACATCAATTTTATGAGGGAAATGAAATGAAAAACTTAATTTTGGTACTGATTGTCTCTTTCATGACAATCAGCAATCTTTTCGCTTCATCAGGCGTACCAGAGAGAGTCAGAAATGATCTTTATTGTATCTCTTATCAGATCAAATCTGACATAGAATTTGAAGAGGAATATTACAGAAGTGTTATACCTGAAGAATATGCTGAAGCTTTTCTTTATTACACTAAAGACTTTCCGGAAATTCGTTTGAATTTCTATTCAATAATGGTTCACGAAAGTGCTAATTTTACAGCATTTCGTCATGTTAATAAGAATGGTTCTGTTGACTTAGGACCATCTCAACTGAATTCTTCAAATCTTAAAAACAAACGGTTTGTAAATGCTTTTAAGCCGAAAGATGAATCTAAAATCACTTCGGTATATTGCTATTATATGGTAATGACCATTAATTATTATCACGATCTATATAAAAGACATGGTGATGCGTATGCATTTTATGCATACAATGGTGGTGATAAAGCAGTAGTAGCTATAAAGCAAAATATACAAAGCCCGAACATGTCGAGCCTTGTAAAGAATGTAAGAGCTTATAACAGAAAAGTTAGAAAGCTTGTTAAACAGCATAAAGCTGAAATCATTCCGTTCGTTGAAGAGCTTAGAGACCAATTAGTCGACATGCTCTGTGACGTCTACGTCGAGAAGTTCGGGGGAAGCAGTAGAAACGTTTCCATCGGATTCATTGGGCGCAAGTATATCTACGAGTTTATTAACGATAGAATCGCGTATTACATTCGTAGAAAGAATTTTTCCGAGTTTAATCCTGAAGAATTCATTATCATACTGGACCCTGTAATTGGCTGTTTCTACCATGAGATACGTCAAATCGTCGTTACCTGATGATTCTAGATCACATATATCGAAATAACTTTCGGCTATAATGCCATTTTCGATTATGTGATCTATGTATGAATTTACAAGATTATAAGAAATAGCGGGGGTTGTTACTCCCGTTATTTTTTTATAGTTTTCGAAAGAAAGTTCTTCCCAGTTAGGAATATCTTCTTCGTACAAACTATCAAGTTTCTGTAATCCGCATATATAATTCAAGAAAAAGTCTGAGAAATTCGTAATAAATATCTTATATAATGAATAAAGCATACCAGATGTAGGTTCAAGCAATTTTATACCGAAATTCATTTCGAATGTGTAATTCATTGCGTCAAGAAACATCGTCATGTAATCTTTATCATTTCTTGATAGTTTATCATCTGTAATATATGCAGAATCATAGAACTCTTCAGCAGGTATTTTTAAAAATCCATTAGCAAACGATTCAAAATAATCATCTTCTACAGGTTTTCTTATACAAGATTCTGCTTGAGAGCGTATAGCATCTATGTACTCCTGAATAGCCTGATTGGCTATTTCGGTTTGTTGTGTTTCGCTTGTAGCCATTTCTACAGCGTTTTCGTTATCATCAATAATATTTTCAAGCATTATTTCTTTCCTCCAAATCTAAATCCTTGATGCATAGTCTTTTTAAAATTATTTTTATCATTAAACTTCATTAATGATCTTTCTTTACGATCTGTCATTTTGAAAGAATAAGCCATAGGATTAGGTTGCTTAGCATAATCTTTTACTAATCCTTTATTTTTTTCGGCTTTTTGTTTAGCTTTTGCTTCTTTCATCATCTCGTGAAGTTCTTTTATCTCTTTCAGCTTTCTTGGTTGAGTTTCTACACGTCTCATATAGAAACTTTCATCTTTTCCAGGAATAGAAAGAGATTTAGCTAATTCTTTATTATTTATATACCCATTATAGACCAAATGATAGAAACACATCCAAGTTGTTTTCTCAACAGTCATTAATTCAAACGTATTTCTTATTTCAGGGGCTTGGGTTACAGCAACTTTGCTCAAATGACTATATGGTATACAATGTGGGAATCCATATCTGTGTTTTACTACATAATCAAATGTAAACACAAAACTAGGAGAATTAGAATAAATATAAATATCATAATCCTTAATAGATGCAGAATTTTTCAAAGCGTCCTTTAGTTTTTTATTCGGATCAAACTCGATGACAATATCGTACATAATTGCAGTAGGATATTTATCATTTTCTGCACTAGGAAGTTTGAAAAAGAAAGTGAATCTATCATATCGTTTATTATATACACAAGAAACTAATAATTCTTTAGCATATAATTCGAAATAAAGTTTTTTATATTCTTCAAGTTTGCCTCTTAGAGAAAATGCAGCCTGTCCTTTCATAGGTTGCATAAAATTATCGTAATTTAATGCTGGCATAAATCAAACCTCATACAAATTATATAAAAATGTGATACGTTTACTTTATAATATAAAACTATTCTATATATGCTACAATACAATACAAAGAACGTTTCGTTCTTAAGAATGCATTATATTCTCAAAGAAATGGGAATTAAAAATAATACATTCTTTTTACAGCTTTATGATGAAACTTTGTTAGATATTGATCCATTAGACGAAGATTCTTTAACAAACGAACAAAAACTTAGAGTTCATATAGAAATAAGTAAAAATCCTTGGTATTATTTCCGAGAAATAGTCAAAATTCCAATGACTGATATTAAACTGGATTTTGAATTAACTAGAGCAACATTGGCAATTTTATGGACATTGATAAATGACTTGCACTCATATGTAGTTATTCCTCGTCAGTGTTATAAATCTTATACAGTTGCTTGTTTTTATTCTTGGATTATATATTGGGGAGCTAAAAACTTTAATGCTGCATTTTTTGCACAGAATGATACTCTTGTAACACAGAATTTATCTCGTGTAAAAGATGTTAGAGAATCGCTTCCGTCATATCTTAATCTAAAATCCAATTTAGATACAGATAACGTACATTCGATTATTTATAGAACAGGTGAATATTCTAATACTATTACTACTCGTAGTCCAGGCAATAATGAAGAATCTGCAAACAATGTAGGTCGTGGTGCTTCTACTATGGGTCAATGGTATGATGAGTTTGCTTTTATTCCATATATTTGGGTACAGTATGGTGCTGCTATTCCTGCATATTCTACAGTTTCAAAAGCTGCAGAACGTAATGGATCTCATCACCATATTATTATTACCACTACTGCTGCTAATAAAAAATCTAAAAGCGGTGGATGGGCATATCAGTTTTTCAATGATTGTGCACCATTTACAGAACTCCTTTACGATTGCGCTGTAACCGATCAGTATGGTAATTATATTGGTATAGATAAAGATGCTGTTCAAGAATATATTCAGAATAATAACCATGGTAAATTCTTTTTAAGAATTGAGTACCAATGGTATGAGTTGGGTAAACCAGAAACATATCTTGAAGAACAAAGACGTGAAATGGCTGGTATGGATGAATTTGAACGTGGTATTCTTAACCATTGGACAGATTCTAATAGTGACCACCCATTGGGTCAGGAACGTATTCAAGAACTTATGAAAACTGGTATGGATCCAGTACGTATTATCATGGTTGATAGAATTTATGTTTGTAAGTTCTATAGAGATCCCGATCTATTACGTTCACAATCACATCACATTGTGTTTGGTATGGACTGTTCTGGTAATAATAGACGAGACTTTTCTACATTAGTTGGTGTAGATGTTACTAATTCTGAAGTTGTATTCACTATGAGATGTAATCAGTTCTCTATTATACGTTTTGGTAGAGCAGTTGCATATATTTTAACATATTTGTTTCCAAAGAGTGTACTTATTCCAGAAAGAAACTACACTGGTTTGCCTGTAACAGAAATTATTGCAGAAAATATGAGTCAATCTAGAATATACAAAGATGAAAAAGATGAACGTCTTGGTGTATCTATGGTTCATAATTTGCGTAAGTTGATGTATGGAGATGTAATCCGTGTGTCTATCTTTGAGCATGGTAATAAGATACATGATAAAACAATTATTGACGAAATTGCAGGTTTGATTACCGATAAAAATGGCCGTATAGATCATAAACAAAACGGTGGACACGATGACCTTCTTATAGCATATCTTTACTGTAGATGGTTCATTATGTATTGTAAATCTAAGAGTAAATATATGGATTTGATTTATTTCAATTCTAATCTCGACGGAAATTATACTACAGAAGAATTGGATGAATTAAATAATTATGCTTATGGAGGTTCTGATAGAGCTATGATGGATTACGTATTTGGCGATAGAGGTAAACTCAAATCTATAGAAAAAGATTTAAGAAATAGGGATAGAGATAATGCCCATGTAACAAACAGAATTAAACTTGCTATGGATAATGCTCTTGGTCAAAGTGGTTTCGAAACTGAAGAGACTTCTTATGGAGCAGAGGATTATTTAACAAATTATGATGCTTCTCCTAAGATTAAAGAAGAAGACATTATTGTAGATAAGATTGCTGATGAATACATTAATGATGCTCCAGAATATGGTAAAACCAGAGATGATGGAACTTATGTATTCGATGATGATGAACCTGAGAAAAAAGAAGCTGAAGTTATTGAAAAACGTGATACTTCTAATGATCCTCATTCATTATTCAAACAATCTTTCGCTTGGGCATAAAGTATTAATAAACAGGGTCACAAGGCCCTGTTTATATTTTCTGTTCAACCACCCTTTTCACTTATATATTATAATAATAGTAGATAGTAAAGTGGTATGGAGAGAAAACCATACACCCCTCAGGTTACGAGGCCCACATTGGATAAAGTAGCCAAGGAGTATTATTATGGAAAAGAAAGTTTATATTTGCAATGCATTCAGCCTTCAGATGATTGATCAGTTTCCTGCTCGCGTTTTGATCGAAGAGGTTGCAGAATTTCCAAAAGGATTGGAGTCCGCAATTGGACATGCCGACACGGCTCATGTGTTCGGTTATGAGCCCAATCGTATCAATGTAAAAATAGAACCTGGAGAAATTCTGTACGTGGCCCAGCTAAGAAAAGGCCGCCTGCCAGAAGGTGCTACAACCCTGCCGCCAGATTGCGAATTCAAATTCCTTAAGGTAACTAGGGAAATGTAATCTGGCCTCTCCGAAAGCACCTGCCGAAAGGTGGGTGTGAGTAGGGGAGTTTCTTTTTTAGATTAGGAAGATGGGATACCTCCCATCTTCCTATTTTTTTTTTATGAAAAAAAAAGACTTCGAATAAATTCAAAGTCTTTTCTAAGAACACAATGTTAAACTCAACTTCCGAGATCACACCTAATCGTCGTAAATTACGTATTTGACATCTCTCTCAATTGGCCTGTATTTTCGATTTATAACACGAAGTTCAGACTTAGAAATTGGTCTACACGTGCCAGGTAAAATCCTATCATCTTCACGCATTACATTGTCACTTTTGTTTTCTTCATCGAATAGTCCAGCAAATTTGGATACAACATCTGATGCAGGTTTTATAATATTCTTCCATATCATGTAAGTTATTAAACCTACAGTCGCTATACCTGTAATTACTTTAAATCCGGAACTATTACTCTTCGAATCGGAATTCGTTTGTTTCGAATAAGTTGTTTTGTAACCTTTGGTATCGGATGTGGATTTCATACGTTCGTATGCCGAATTGGTAGAGAAGTCGCCACAATACATAACCGTCCAATGGTATAATCGCAGAAGTTAGATCTCAATCTCTTTGTAAAGTTGATTAAAAGAGAATCGACTGATGATCGGATCTTCACGAGACCACGATGCTACAGAATCTGTAAACACTATTCTTCGTTCATCTGGATTAGATGGTTTCTTAGACTTATCGTCATTGAATAATGATAATACTAGATAGATCAGCTTCAACATCATACCTTTACCCCCATATTAGATTTTGTAAAACGGGCAAATTGACATGCGACGCAGCAATTTTGCCCGAGTTAGTTATAGAGATAATATATAAGTATAATTTACTTATATATCAGACGGAATGTAATTGAATCGTCTTAAAGATGCTATAAGTTCACGCAATTTGTCTGAGAATTCTTGCCAGTCCATTACGCTTATATATGTATCAAATGGTAATGCTCGTTTGTCTTCAGAAGAAAAATTACCAGGACAAATTGTACTAAGCAAAGAATCATCCCCAGACAAAACATCAAACATTCTAGCAATTAATGTGACATTATTTGTAATTAGATCTTCAGAATATGATGAGCTTCGAGGTACAGGACTTATCAAATGACATCCATATGAAGAAATTTCAGAAAAATCATAAATGAATATTGTTCTTAGTATATCTGTCAGATAACGCAAACAAGATACATTAGCCTCTTTTGAAAGATTTGATCTATCAAATGCTGCTACACGTATCATAGTTCTCAAAGCGATTTCGAACTCTAGCCATATCTTTTTTCTTGTCTTACAGTAATAGAAAAAGAGATTTTCTTTAGTTTCTTTAATCGTGCGCACATATGGTTTTGAAATCTTAAATGGTGTGACCTCGGAAATAATGGTTTTATAGAAATCCTTAAGTACATAATTATCAATGCACTCTGTAGCTCCAAGAAGAGTATTAGAATCATACTGTTGATAGAATGATCTTGAATAACTTCTATGAGCCAATGTCAATCCTCCATCGAGGTTTCTGTTTTCAAGATACCATATAGCGGAAGTGGTAAAGTAATTTGAAAATGCTTTACCAAAGAGAATATTCTCTAATGAAGAAATTGTCATTTTTGTTTCTTCAGTATCGATATTGAATTCGTTTCCAGTAATATAAGATGAAAGATTCCATAGGAAACTCATGTTGGGATTATAAAAAGCTGTTGTTCTGTCGTAATAACTACCATAATTTCCAACATCAAGAATACTTCCTGAGTTAGGATCAAATTCAAATGTAGGATTATTTGACATGTAATCATGTGTAGATTTTCTAATAATCATACTTATAGAATCAGATTTCATGAATTTATCAGAAATTTTCTCACGACATGCCAAGAAATGCTTCCAACCATAACGAACAGAAACATGATTTGTATATACCTCGGCAATAATGTTTCTTACAATAAGTTCTGGAAGAGAACGGAATACATTCATACCAGTCTTAATATAAGCATCTCTATTTTTATCTTCTCCATTATTCTTAAACTTTTGTTCAAGATTTGATGGATCATATAGAGATATTATCATATGTAACAAACGAGTTATATCAAAATAAACATTGTATTTTATCTTATTTCTTATATCAACGTTCTTGAGGTTATTATAGCTTTTGAATATTCCACTATCTTCTACGAAATAAGGAACAACTCTAAAAGCATATTGCATATAATTGAAAGCGTGCAATGGTGATGATTTGTCCATTGGGAAATCGTTATTACAATTTCCTATTTGAACTTTCACAACAGAATCAGGATTTGCATCAAAATCTGCTGACAAATTGTCGTTATTGAAACTGATAATAGATTCGCTAAATGCAGGAACGAGTATTCCAAACGGACTTGTAATACTTGTCATATCACAAAGCAAATCGACAGTTTTTAAAAGATTTATACTTCCGTCATCAGTAACCGCAGCATCAATTGCTACCATTGGCTTTCTCTTCGCACAATCTCTTTTAATGCTCTCCAAACGATCTGCGAAATTACTATCTTTTAAAAGCTTGTCAAGATTTACGTTAGCATCAAATGCAAAACCTAATGCAAACTCAAGAATATTGTTGATTGTAAGTGTTAGTCGATCATATGAATTGTGAAGTTTTCTTTCAAATGGTACTGTAGTATTTGCAGCTCCGATGAAAGGATCGACTCCATAAGATGTTGTAATAGATGAAGGCATAACTTCATTCTCCTGTTTTATTAGATTTATTGTTGTCGTTCTGTTTCTTTATAACTTTAACTTGCCAACCTTTCTTAGCATCGTTCATTTGAGCTTCAAATTGGTTAACAACTATAGTTTTCTTTGTATTTTTGTTAGTATTCATAACAAAACTCCATCAATATTATATACTTTTGTCCAAAATCATATACACTTATATATTATACAAGTGGAGGTCCATTATGGAACAGTTTACTTTAAAGTTTAGCAAGGTAAGGGATAAAACCCTTGATGCTATTTCAATCGCTCAGAAAGAGCACAATAAAGTGGTTGCTGGAATGACTAAGTTTAGGATTAAAATCCATGCAATAATCATATTCGAATTTATTATGAAAGTACTTTTACTTTCAGGAGCTGTGTTAGGATTGTGCTATCTGACAGGAATGAATATTACTAAATATATCGCTATGGTAGATGGTATAATCGTTTTGGCTTTTATGGTTTACTACGATTTGAAATATAATCGTGTAAATGTAACTGGGATTGATGGAGAAATCGTTAAAAATAAAAATACATTAAATGCCCTGGCGAAATTTACCAGATCATTTATCGGTAAATTATTTCCATCTATATTAGAAGGATATCTCTACGATTTGAAAGAACTCGCAGAAAAATCACAGAATTGTACAAATGGTTTAAATCAAATTGGACAAAGTTTGTCGATTTTGACATTTGGGTTCATTCAAACATTGTTTAGTATTCCTGATAGTAAGATGTATTATTATAACACATCTAAAAGTGAATTAACGGATTGTTTCAAGAAACTTCCAAGAAATTTCATTCTTGAATATAACGAATCTTTGAATGAAGTTAAACGAATCGTTGAAGCATACAAGAATTCGACTATGACGTCTGAAGAAGTTTCAGCAATTTTAAATGAATTGGGAACACCTTTGAATGTTGCAATTCTTCAACAGTATTGCCGTAAAGGTGTATTGACAAGAAATGATCTTTCTAAGTTCATTGACTTGAATAAAGAAACTGAGAAATTGCTGTATAATGATCCTATTCAGGATAAATTCTACACCAATCAGCTAAAGGGCAAATAAAATGAACTGGGGGCTCAATGGCCCCCAGTTATTTTTTTAGCAGTCTAACCTAGATTAGAGCTGTGTGGTTTCGTAACCCTTCTTTGCATCAGCTACCTGAGCCTGGAAGTTGTTAACTGGTACACCTGTAGAATCAAGTACACCATTCAACTCAAGCTGTACTGCTGCAGCTGCGAATGCACCACGGAACTCGCGACCACCAATGTAGATTGATGTGCGGTTAGGATTATCAGCATCAATAGCAGTAAACATACGAATTGCATGTGGGTAGTATACAAGGAATGGATATTCCATGCTGTAAGTACGGAGAGTACCGAAGATGGAACTACCACGTCTCTGCCAACGGATATCGTTGTTAGAAAGGAGACGTACCTGACGACCGAGGTTATCGATGTAACCACACTTAGTGTCAGTTGCGAATCCATAGTTTTCGTTCTTAGCAGCTCCCTCACCATCAGGATCCAATGCTGTAGCATTTGTCTGGAACTTGATTTCAGGGAATTCTGTGATAAGAGCATCGTAACCCAAGAAGATCCATTCACGTTTAACGGAAGCAGGAATGTTAAGGTTTGTCTCAGCAGTAGCGAGTACCTTGTTGAGATAAATCTTTAATCCGTCCTTGTAATCCTGAATGTTCAGGCCAGGTGCGAATCTTGAAACATTGAAGCTAAGGTCGTTAACAACGAATGAACCAAGCTTATGAGTAAGCTCGAAGCTCTCAGGATCGATAGAATCATCGAGAACGTCATGGATCAAGAAGTCTTCAGCTTCCAATTCACGGTTGTAAAGTGTATACTGGAGGTTCTTGTCTGTAGCATAAGCAGCATAAGTGATATTGTTGTTGCTTCCGATGCGGAAGTTGTCACTCATGTACTCGTTCAAGCTTACCTTAGAGTAGTTGCGGTATTCACATTCACGGATGAACTGATACTTGTCAGTACCCATTGTAGGAATGTTGGTCATTTCGTTAGCAATGTTAGAAACCTTACCATCGAACTGGAGACCCTTAATAACTGCGTTTTCAGCAGCAGTATTACCAGCAGCAGTCATCAATACGAAGTCACCGTTGTCGAGGTTAACTTTCATAAAGACCTGTACAGGAATAGGATCAGCAAAACCAACAACATTCTTGAGTGTGAATGAAGCCTTAATCAAGCGTTCGTTAGGACGATCTGTGATAAAGTAGTTGAGGTGCAATTTCTGCACAACGTCTTTACCATCGTTCGTGTACTTAACAGCACTCAAACGCCAGTTTGGTTCGATACCATATTTATGGATGTTGTATCCAGAAACTTCGAGCAAGTTACCCTGTGCTTTAGAAGCAACACCATCAGTACCGGCAGAAAGGAGGATGAACTGATCTTCACCACACCAATCTTCTCCAGCAGGAGCTGTGTATGTACCATCAGCAGCTGTGTTAGGAGTTGTCCAGTCAATCTTTGGCAACTTGTTATAACCAACGATATCTCCAGAACGGAAAGCCTGTGGGAAGTAGAACTTCTGGTCACCTACCTGGAGGTAATCGATATTGTACTCGAATTCCAGACGCATTGTGTTCTGGTTATCGATGTGCTGGAAGATTTCTTCGGAACGAGCAGCAGCGAGCCAACCACCAATAATGAATGGAGTAGCACCCATAGCGAAAGCGCCCTGAGAAGATGCGTAGACAGCGTTACCGCCACCCCAACCTTCACGAGAGAGGGAATCGCCAATGATATCTGCCTGATAAGAAACTTCACGGCTGTTATCAAACAATCTTTCAAAAGACTTCTGCTTTGTAACATCGTTAGCAAAAATCTTCTTCATCTGAGTCTTAGCAATATTGAAAAGATCGTCGCGTTGAACAATCTTTTTCCATGCTTCAAATCCAAAAGCGTTTTCACCGAGATGAGGAGCGAGAGCTCTGTTATAAGCTTCCATGGTTTTGAAGTAACCCTGGTTAGATTCTCCCAAGTACCTCTTATATTCGGCAATTGCATCGTCTTTTGTGATCTGTTTGTGGTTGATAAATGAATTTGACATTTAAAAACTCCGTAAGAGAATTAGAGAAATAAATCCCTTATTACATATAACCATATCTTAAATCTTGTTATTAGATTTAAGCCCCTCTATCCGACGTGATATGTTTTGAACTAAAATTTTGTATTGCTCAAGATACAACCCCAACTTAATATCATTCTCCGGATTCTGTTGCATCATAAATGAGCGCTTTTCTTCATCAATTATATCGGCCAAATCTTTAAGCTGAATAACTTCAGACCAATCAGCATAACGATCCGTATAAAGGTCGAGAGAATTTTTGATAGAATAACTTAGATCATTCAACGTATCAAGGGTATAGATTTTATGGTTAATCTGTGTGAAAGGGTTCAATGATGAACCTTTATTGTTATCAATGACATCTATGCCACTGCTTTCACCATCGCCATCACCACCTGAATCATCTCCACCGTCTTCAGAATCGCCGCCCCAGTCGTCTCCGCCTCCAGAATCATCTCCACCCCAGCCGCCATCATCGCCACCGGAATCGTCCATTCCTCCAGAGTCATCGCCCCAACCGTCGCCGCCACCTGAATCGTCTCCACCCGAAGAGTCATCCGCAGCGTCTTCGAAAGACCCTGCATCATCATCTTCGCGCGAAAGCAGAGCATTTTCAAATGATAATACATTATTTTGTTCTATATCATCGTCAAATAATGCTTCATTAGACTTTTCGTTAACATCAAAGAATGTCAAAGGAATCTCTACTCTAATAGAATAGAGCATAGTTTTATATTTTTTCCCTTTTGAATCTTCTGCATCAAAAGGTCCATCAACAGATTTAGTAATATCTGCTTTACTATAAGTTTCCTTGATCTTCTTTTTTGCTTCTTTAAATCTTTCATCAGCAGTTTTGACAAACTTATTCATTTTAACTTCATTTTCAATTGGTGGACAAACGAAAACTACACCAAATGAATATTTACTTGCTTTTGAATCAGACTTATCATAATCTCCATTATCGTCTATAATAGTTTCCCAACATGGAGTAGATTTGATATTGTCTTTACGCATAGCGATTTTGAAAAAACGTTTAAGTCTAGGAAAACCACCATCAAAACTGATACCATGTGCCATGAAATTATAAACTTTCAAAGGTAGATCAGCTTTATATTTACTATTATGTTTTATTTTATTGTAGAGTTTTTCATAAACACCAAATTCTTTATCAGTATCCAAACCTTCAGAACTATAAATGACTTCTTCTTTTTTAGGTTCTGGAATAGTATTTGAGAAAAGAGTATCGTATGATTCTACAGATCGTTTATATCTAATCATTGCCAATAACCTCTAATTAAGTATATAGCTTTGTTTCCGGAATAAGTATTTACATTTCTATATATCCCGTAGAAGGATGGTAAATAATATGGAAATATTACTTGATTCGTTAGAAACTAGATCTTCTGAAGAATTTTATGACGAATATGACGACGAAGTTTATGCAAATGTCGTAAGATCTAGTGAAGAAATACATTTTATGAACACTTTCTTAAAAGTATCCCAGGACAATGCTGCAACTAAGCTAAAAATGGTGAAAAAGCTAGAGAAAGTGTATGGAAATAGCATTTTTATCGATAGTAATTCTATAAAAAGCTCTGAAAGCATCAATGGTGTACCTCTATACAGTTCAGAAGGTTTGATCGGTGCTATAGTAGGTTTAGTAGGAGCTATAGTAAAAGCTATAGGTGCAGTAATAGGATTTTTCGTAAATCTTATTTTCAAGATTTTTATTAAGCATCCTATTAAACGTCTCGATGAAAAACGTGTATATGCTATGTATAAATACAGAAAGAAGCATAAACATGGAAAAGAATCTTTGGATCAATCTATTGAAGATAATCCGCCTAATATAAAAAATAAAAATCATGAAGAAAACAACGATAATGGTGGTGACGAGATTGGAGATTTCGAGAAAGAGTGTCAAGAACTTGATAATAAGCTTCATGAACGTTTAAAGAAAACTTGTGCTAGTTTCAAGAATGCCAACGATATGTCTAAACAGATGTTTCTTAGTACTATTTATACCCCAAGACCAGATTTTGGTAAAATGAATAATCTTGGAGATACTGTTACAAATCGTGCCAGCACTATCGATACCGAAGTTTCTACTATACTTAATGGTGTAGCTAATAACAATAAAGAAGTTATAGGAAAACTTAAAGAATTTGAAAAGGGTAATGCTGAATATGTCAACCACTTAAAGAAAGAATTGTCTGATACAAAGATTAAAGAAATTCCTTCAAATGAGAAAGAGGTTGATAATCAAATCGAAATTATTCTTTTTAATATCTCCGAACCTTCTATTATGAAAAATATGTTTGAGTTCACTAGAAGAAACAGTGAAAGAGCAAACAAACTCAAAGGTATCCTTCCTAAAATAAAAGCGAACTCAGAAAAACTATTGAACACTTTGAAATCTAAAGAAAATGTTCCTGAAGAACTTAAATCTGGTGTACAATCAGTTTCTAAATCTGTACAGGGATTCCAAGCACAATCTATGGCTTATTGGAAAATTTCTATTCTCTGTAATGATTTGTGTGGATTCTTTAAAGCTGCATAAAAAAAAATACTGGCTTTTATAGCCAGTATTTTTTATTAAATTACATACTCTAGATCTCCAATAAAGATGTGGGTTCCATTATCACAATCGACTACATTTGCACCTTCGAATGAATAATAATCCTCGAACTTACCTTTGTTATTTTCGAGATTTTCCATCCAATGTTCATCTATGAGAATATCTGATAACCTTATACCAGTATCAGGCAATTTATCATCAGACGGTTTAATATCGATTGTATGACCTTTCGGTGGAGTTTTTGGTTTATCTCTAATGTCGATAACACCTCTATCTCCTAAACCATTAGGATTCATATTGGCATTCAAATCTGTATTTGGTATTGATTCATAATACAATGGCTTTGGTAAGAATATATCGTCTTCGATAATAAGTCCATTCTTTATTTCAAGTACAAAATATTCTAGACCGAATTTCGAACTTCCTGGTCTATCACTTCTTGCACCTCTGGCTTTACCACGTTTACAAGTAAGATATTTCTTACCATCATGAGTTTCAACATCGATAAACATTGACCATGATGCAGCTTGTTCAATACCGTATGATTCACCAACGAACTCTGAGCTCATTTGCATAACAGCATTAGAACCACCTTGCATCTTAGTATTAGTCAATATTGCACCACCAGATCTATTCAACTGATGTGCTGTAATTACAGGAATATTTCTATTCTTTGCTAAGCTCAATAAATCATCAGCAATATTCTTTAACTGAATACGGTTTTCTTTACCCATATCCTCTTCACGAGGTTTAATGAGTCCTATATAGTCAGCAACTGCTGCTATTACATGATAACCTTCTTCTTCTAGCATATCGATATTTGTATCGATATCATCTACGGACAATGACCTTGCATCGATATGAAGCATAGAAATGTCTATAGGATTCTCATCTTTGTCGACATCGAATGTGTGTTTCCATGAATCTGTGAGTTCTGCTCTACCAGTATTGGATCCAATATCTTTCTTAGCCACCATCTTATAAAGACGTTCATTATCTTCATCAAGATCGTTTTCTGCTTCTATAAACAGAATAGTAGGAATCTTTCCAGTAAGTTTAAATTCTTCTCTAAGTTTAGCAGCATTATATTGCTTAATCATACGAGCAATATGTAATAACAAAGCCGATTTAAACGAGTTTGTATTTGCATGAAAAATGTACAGATTCTTATTTATAAACCCACCACGAGGTCCTAAAGCTGAGTTCAAAGCAACCCAACCAGTTTGTAATGACGATGAAGGATTTCTTATTGCTTCAAAAGTATCATAAAGATAATCATAGAATGTTGGATCTGACGTGTGCATAATTTTATTCAATGTGTCTGACGTATCAGTTGAACGGAAATATGCTGTCATATCTGTCAAAAGATTTCTAAATGTTTTTAACACATCAGGAAAATCTTTATAAGAACATGTAGTAAGTTCACTAGACAAATCTATTAGATCTTCTTTAGCATTAAGGATATATGAATATTTCAAGTTCTGGTCAAGTGATGCAGAAACATAACTCAATTCAGTTTCTATTGAGTCTGTCTTTGCAACTTGTATCTGAGGAATGATTAATTCGTTCTTTACTTCGGCATAATCCTCATCAGGCAATAATAGGTTTATATTGAAAATAATGTCTTCTAGTTTAAGACTTGTACCAAGTTTCATTTTGGTATCTAATAGAGAATCGCATGTAATCAACATTGCATCAATGTGATTGTCTTCAGAATAATAATCTCTATCTACAACTTCAAGAAAACGTTTAATATTAATTAATTGTCTTCTTAAAATAGTATTGTCACTTGCAAGAATCTTTATAATACTTAACAAGAAACGCTCTGAAACCATATATGAACGGAATTTCTTTTTCTTTATATTGCGTTTATAGTTTTGTGAATTGTTGGTAGTTAATTGACCAATATGCATATCTCAGTACCCCTAATCACTATATATAATTTATATTTGAAAAAATTTTAAATTTTATGTAGTTATATATTATTATACTGAGGAAGGTTTGATATGGAGAAAAAGAACAATGATGCCATTATCGATATAGAAATTCCGAGACCCGTCGATTACGTGTGTTGTATCCATCATGGATGGACACCTTGTTATAAAAACGGGAAATGCAAAGAGTGTGTGAAGTATCAACGCTTCGAAACACTCTTAAAGAATAGATTGGTCAAGAAAGGTTATTAAAAGCAAAAACCTTATTGACTAATTAATATAAAGGTAACCATAACGGGAGGTTCTTTATGGTTAGTGTTGTTATGACTCAGAACGGAAAAAGCAAAGTTCTGCGGTTAGGTATAGACAGCCCTAAAGCAAACAAGGCTGCCTATGAGCAGTGGATTGACAAATTTGAAGTAGAGCTCGAAAGACTCTGTGACAAGTTTGACGTCCAAATGGATCTCATTGAATGGACTATTGATCAGCTTGAATCATTAGCCATTCCACCGAAGAGATTTGCAAGATCTTTGGTGATTGAGACAATCAAGAAGTATAATCTTTGAGCTGATTCTAGAGAGCTCAAATATTATACTTTCTTCCTCAGGCGGTAGAGTTTCTACCGCCTTTATTTTTTTTTCGGAGGTATTTACACCAAATGCGTTCTAATTATAATGTTAACATTATTGTTATGGAAGGTGCAGATTGTTGTGGAAAATCTACACAAACTAAAGCACTTGCTAAGAGTCTTGGAAATGCGATTATCATCCATCATCCCACTAAACTTTCTATCGAGAAAAATGACGTTTGCAAATTGATGAGTTCTGTTGTCTATAATGATGACTGGTTGGAAAATGTCAAAATCAATCTTGATAAATCGAAACATAATGTCATGCCGTTTAAAGAAGTTGAAGATGAAATGAAACGTATGGAAAATATCATACGTTCTAATATTCATCAAAACTATGAAGATCAGTGTTCTACTATTGACTTCTTAGCTTCTTTGTATGATCAACGCGATAGATTCATTGATAGTAGGTTTATTACCGAAAACTGTATATGTGTTTATAATGGAGAAATTTTAGAAATCGGCTCTTCTAAATATAAACCTAAACTAAGTGAATTGTTAAAACTATTCGCAAATGATCCGAAAGAATGCTATATCATATTTGACAGAATGTTTATTTCTTCAGAATGCTATAACTCTTTTATAGTTTCTGAACGGCTTAAATACATAATGACTAAATTGAGAACTTCTGAGTATTTCAATTTACATCATCTCGATACTTATGAAAAGAAATATGCGCATGAGATGGAATATATTTATTCATTGACTTTGAATAGATGTAACGAAATCATTAAACGTTTGAATTTGCTTTTCGTAGATTTCTGTACAAATCAAGTTTATCTTACATCAAAGTACAAAAACAATACAGGAATTTGCCAAGACATTTATCCTATTCATGCTTTTAATATGCTTGATCCGAGAATTCAGACATTTGTTTTTGAACCTTCTAGAAAATTGTATGAAGAAAGTCTCGCTACAAGACAAATGGAAGCATACGATATAAATACATTCATTCACAATCTTTCAAATAAATTCTATTTGGATCGTAATGATACGATTTTTAAACTTGTTCCTCACGATATTGTTTCTATTGATCAGTTTGCTGTAGAAGACAATATTCCAAAATCGATTACCAATGTAACAAAATATCTCAAAAATAAATGTAACGAACGTTTTGTTCTACATGACGGAAATTATTTACTTACTGAACATTTGAAGCATTACGTTCCGGGAAATGCTACAGATGCAAATTAATGATAATATAAAAGAACAAAGCAAATTTGCTGTAGAATTAGAATCTAAAGCGATTTACTTGGATTTGATCCATAATGAACCAGTGTTCTTATGGAAATTATCTTTTTCTGATGTAAGACTTAATCGCAATAAATACGAGTCATATTTTGGAAAGACTGTTATAGATGAAGTTTTACGATGCTCTGGAGCTATGTGTTTTAAAGATAGAATTAATATACGATGCGGAATAATCGTGAATGAAGATAAATTTGATTTACTCGATTATGATACTAGCACATTTATCATCTATCACGAAATTGGTCACATTGTGTATAAACGATTCGATTCTAATAAACGCAAAAACTTTGTTAATGACATTATATCTGACAAATATGCTAAAGCTTGCGGTTATAGAATAACATCGAATATTTTTAAATTAGCTAAATGGGAAGTAAACAGCTTAATTCCGTCATTACCATCCCATTCAACGCGGTTTATGACAAGAATTTTAAAAATGTCATTATATGTAAAACACGTTGTGAAAGCTTTTATTAGAAAATATTTATATTTGTAAATATATAAAGAAGGGTTTCGGCCCTTCTTTATATTTCTGTTGGGGGGGGGGTTATAATTATATATTATAATAATGAGGAAGGGAAACAACCAAATCTAAAACCCTTCTATAAGGAGTCAATTATGTTGAACAAAATCAAAACTTTCCTGTCTATTTTATGGACAGGGATTTATACGAAGTTTGCTTCTGCGGAAACAATTGCGGAAGCAAACATCATCGCTTACGCGGAAGCCAGCGGATTGAGGGTCGCTGGCTCTCCACTCTTTTATTTGCGATCTAAAAGGGTCGCAAAAGTCGAGGGTAAGAAAATAAGTATTCTTGCTTTCGATGTGCCTGCAATGGTCAAAGACGGTTTTTATCAGATCCTTGATTGTGGCGGGTTCGGGTTTTTCATTGGGGATGTCATTGTGTATGATATCAACAATGAAAAAGAATTGAGCCAAAACGATTTCGGGTTCTTTTTGAATCACGAAATAGGACATTTGGCGCATGGGGACGCTTGGTCGATTTGGAAAAGCCTTCTACTCGGAAGGATCGACCAGAATGAAGGTTTGTATATTGATCAGTCTCAAGAAATTGAAGCTGATCGGTATGCAAAAAGTAAAGGTTTTAAGTGTCCTGATTTACTAGGATACTTAAGATCACTATATAGTCGTTGTGGATTGCCCAATGACTATATAGAAGAAACGCTGCAGACCGTAAAAGAAATTCACAAGGATCGGTTCGCAGCGTTGGTAGATTAAGAATAAGACCCGGGAGTTACCCCGGGTCTTATTTTTTTTTTCTGTTAAACTATACATCCTAGTTATATATTATATTAATGAAGAGTATAGAATATCTTTCCAATATATCTTACTCTTACACTTAAGACAGGAGGTGCTACATGCTGTACAGAATATATCTGTCTAAGAATGTAGGTGGATACCCTGTGGGAGTACCCACCTACGTGACAGCAGAGCAATTATGTCGCCTTATGGGTGACAAAAATGCTCCTAGGAACTGGCCCTTAGAGGCTAGATTCCCTGTCAATGTGCTTCCCAAAGTACATTGATGTGTCACTAAATAAGTAAAAAAGTATAAAGAACTGTTGCAATCCAGCAACAGTTCTTTTTTTTTAGCCTTTCTTTGTATATAGAAGTTGTGTTGAGAATGTTTCTGGAGACTTGAAATAGTCTTTCTCGAATATGTCTTCGAGATCCTTTATTTCACTCTCAGCTTCTTTCAAATCACTAATTTTCGTATCTATTTCAATACCACCATAAACTTGGTTTCCATCTTCATATTTCAATTTATTGTAAGCATAATATTTGAATAATGCTACAAAGTATTTCTGAAAATAGAATTCCATATTTTTTGGAATAGTGGATAAAGTCCTATATGCTTTCATAGTAACATTAAAGTTTCTATGAACTTGCATAGGGGGATTTACTATTAATAAATCTGGTTCTCTAAATGTTACCAAGTAATAAGTTCTTGTGTGAGGCATATTAGATCTAGCAGAAAGAAACATGTTATTCAACAAGAAGTTTCCACCAGTATATACATCAGTAGTATCATTACCACCGATTTGATAATCTTCAATGTCTATCCATTCAAATTTTTCAGAAGAATCTATACCAGGAACATCAAACCTTTCAGGAATTCTATAACATGAATAGTTATACATTTTCCCGTCATATGTTTGATAAGGAATAGCGTTTTCTTTAGTTATTTGGATATCACACATTAACCAATACCAATTAGAGAAACGTCTTAATGCTTCATCATGAAGAATTTCGTTAAAGAAAGTCTCTGGAAGCATGTTAAAAATAGGAGGAGATATCTCTCTCTTAAGTTTTTGGATTAACATAGATCTAGATATCATAAAAATAACTCCTAGAATTATTATTTAATACCAAGAATTTGATTGATCTTATATACATTTGCTGGGATTTTTACAGCTTGAGTATAGTTCTTGGTACGTTTTGTTACAATTGTGATAAGTCCTTCGTTAGAATAAGAGATATCATCAACATCAGCAAAATTAAATCCATAGATATCTTCCATAAGAGGAAGGGATTCCTGAGAAGATAGAAGACGTTTAAATTCTTCCTTAGAACGTTTCTTAGTCCAACAAAGTTTAATATTATTAAAATTCTCTTTAGATGCGTCATATGAATCAACATCTGAAACAAAAGAGCACTGCTTGAAACCAGTAATGCTGACAGTATCTACAGTCACAAGGCGACAATTTCCAAACTTATAAACGTATGGATTACCTTTACCGTCTTTGCGTTCTTCATAAGTTGGAGTCAATGTGCGAACAGACCATCCGAAATTCACACCTTTGTCAAGCCAATCTTTAGGAATGTAACCTTTTGGTTGAACAAATTGGTAATTTCCATATATAGTTTTATCGGACGGATTTAATCTCCAATTCATAAACCTGCCGCAAACATTATCCTTCATTACTGTCATAAAACGTTCACGGCTACAATCCATAGGAGGATGTTCAAGTTCGCTGAAAAATGCCCCTCTTTTGAACAATTCCGCAACATATGGCGATTTAAACGATTCTACTATCATTTTACCATCATACATCGAGCCATTTCGAGATATTTGATCTACACAAATCATTGGAGCATTACGAATTATTTGTAGCTTTTCGTCGTAATCACATTTACTCAGTTCAAGCATGTGTTCATTTGTAAATGACTCAATACAGAATGCATCTCTACTATTTAAATCTATAATTCTCTTCTCACATGAAAATATATCATTTTTCATGGAAAGTACCTCCATATTTAATTATATATAAATGTTTTTTAGCAGTTTTAAAGGAGTTTTTATATTATGAAAGGGTTCGAAAAACTATGTAAAAATACCAATACACATTTTGATTTTGAAAAAGACAGATATATCATAAATGATTCTGGAATAGTTTATGATTTAAAAAACAAACGATTTCCTGCAATACATACGACTAACGATCAATACATGAGAGTAGATCTTTATTGTCCAAAATATAAAAAGACAAAACACTTTCAATTGCACAGATTAGTAGCGTTAACATTCTTAAAAGTTCCTAAAAATTTTAAAAACCTTGTTGTAGACCACATTAATCGAAATAGATTAAATAATAATGTTCAAAATTTGCGTTGGGCAACATATTCAGAGAATTCAAACAATAGAACAAAGTGGTACGATCCTCATAGATACAAAATTGCCGAAAATATATGTGCATTTTGTGAAACTAATAATGACTCGTTTCCAAAAATAGCAAAACGATTCGGGGTGAGTGTAGATTTTGTAAGAAACCTGTTAAAAGGGATAACATACGATAACATGATTTCTAAATACGATTTCGATTATAATTCAAGAGTATTCAAGAAATCTAAAAGGATTGATAATCAGATTGTATTAGATATTTGTAAAAATTATAACATCGGGTTAACGCCATTAGAATTATCGAAAAAATATGGCATTTCGAAAACTACTATTAGTGAAATAATAAATAGACGGATGTATAAAAACGTTACAAAAAACGTTTTTATAAGAAGTACATATAATGACATGGTATCAAACAATTCAAATGCTATAGACGTCGCGTTTAAACTTGGTATACCAATTACAGAATCCGAAACTATGATATCAACTAAAACAAGACGACGTTATAATGATATTATTGATAATGGTGTAAATGCTGAATATACACCGATAAAACATGAATTCGAGCTTTCTCAAAATAATATTGGATATTATAGTGATTTTTCATTATTTCCAATTTGGGATATTTTTAGACACAAGAAATCCGTTCACAGAAACATCACATTGAACGGCGAGACCAATTTTCGACTAAGTGAAGATAAAGTGAGATATTTATGTGAAAAAATTCAAGAATTTAAACTAAACAATTCTGGTAGAATTTATAGTAAAAATGACAGTTTTAGAATGTTAGCAAAACGATTAAACGTGAACGAAGCTATATTAAAACGAATAGCATCGAAAAAAGTATATACAAAAATATCGTCAGAATACGATTTTGGAAAAACTCGTTCGGAAAATATACGATTGAATGAACTAAAAATATTCGATATGTATAATTTCGGATTAACACTATTCGATATATATGAACATTTGAAAAATTTTGTTTCTAAAGGTTTTATAAAAAGAACATTAAAAAAGTTCGACGAAAATAATATCGAATCTGAATATACTCTTGGAGAATATGAATTTTCGCCAGAAGATATTTTATCTGAATCTTATTATACAGATTTCAAATAATAGATCCAACCTATTTTAATTATATATTATATTAATGAACGATTCTTAATGAATTGTTCAAGGAGAATAATATTATGAATGATATGGAAAAGGATTTTCGCAATATTGTCGAAGACGCTTTGAAGAAACTTGAGGAAGGTGGCACCGAATTATCATCAGGCATCGTGTTCCTCTATGGTGAAAAAGATGATAAGTTCTTGAGAGTCATGAGATCGACATCGGAAGACAAATCTCGATTTGTTCAGAATGCAGTCGAACTTGCCAAAAAGGCTGGACTCGACTATGAAGGAATCGAAGGAGAGTTGGGACATTTGTTCTTTTGCCAATGTCTTTGTGCAGATATGGAAGAGATTGCTCTGAAATCTCTTGAAGAAAAAATTGGGTCAAGAAAATCCCCGAAAAAAGAAAGCAAAAAACTCGATAAATTTTCTCAACTAATGGGTGAGAAATTGATCGAAATAATTAGTTCAAAACGTCTTGAAGAAGAGCAAATTGCTGGAGTTGAGGCTGCAAACAACCGTAAGGAAGGAGAATGATTATGGCTGATCAAGAATTAGATTTTACCGGAACCGCTTTGGAGATGGCAAGTGTATATCTTGCCATGACAACCAAAGCATTGAGTAAACTCAAGAATGAGAAAGAAGATGATCTATCTGTTCTCGTATCTCTCATCAAAAATTGTTATCTTGAAATGATAAACGAGGCGAAGCACAAGGTAACTGAGTATGTCAAGGTAAAACTTGGCATCGAATTACCTTGTGACGATTCTGAAATTTACGATACTCGGTGGAACACAGAATTTACCGATGCTATCAGTAAGAAACTTTCTGATATCCGGGAAGAACGCGAAAAGAAAATTAACGCGTCGTCTTAAGATTATCTCCTAAATGATATTTGGAAGGGGTTCGTCCCCTTCCAAATATTTATTTTTTTCTGAAAAATGGGTTATTAGTAATAGCTTTAGTATCGTTCGATGTGTCGAAATAATCGTTTTCGTCGACTATATCATCATCGATATCAAACTTACCGTTATTAGCAAGTTTTTGCCATGTTTCTGCTTTTAAAGTAGCCATTTCTAGAGCTTCTTTACGTCTAGCAGCTATACGTTCTCTAGCCTTTCTTTCTGCTTCAGCAGCCATAAGCTTATCTTCATTAGGATCACCAAATGCATCGTTAATGAGTTTAGCATTATCAGTATCTCTAAGATTTCGTATAACTCTATTAGTAACATCAGAGTAATCAAAGATTCTTCTTTCTTGATCAGAAACCTCTTCTTCACGAGTAATTTTAGAATCATTAATTTCCTGAATAGTATCAATGGCTTTTTCAACATTAGTTCCAATGTAACCATGTTGTTTACGAAGTTTTTCTTGTCGTTCATTATAATCCAATAGAATTTCTTCGATTTTTTCTGATATCTCTCTATGTTTTTGTTGAGGAAAATCTACCACGATTCCTCGATTAAGCATAGAAATAATCTTCTCTATCGAAGCAAAGCATTCTAATGGAGTATACGTTTTTAATTCTGGGATATATATTCCCGGAACCATTATTTTAATTTTTATAGTAGTATCGAGAGTAAAAGTTGATGGATCAATCATATTACATTTTAGTTCTTAAGCTTTCTCTTAATAACGTAATCTGTATTCGTTTTAAGCTTAATCAAGAACTGCTTGATAGCCAAATCAGATACTACGATATTAAGATATTTGATTTTGTTATTCTTAAGGTATTCTTCAATATGCTTATAGTCTTTTTCGCTTGTAAGACCAACGAAATGGAATCTATGAGTTACAAATTCCTTGTAAATCTCATAGAATGTCATAGTCTTAGGAATAGAAAGCTGACCAAGTCCATCCACAGAAATGTAGACATTATAAGACTTATTGAATTCTTCTTTCATCTTATCTTCATCTACAGGAATTTCTTCAGGATATTCCATCTCCATTGTAGGATGGGCCATTTCCATCGTAGGATGTTCCTGTGAAGACTGTGGAGCAGGATTTTCAGTTGGTGTTGGCTGCTCAGAAGGTCCTTCTTCTTTTTTAGGCTGTTCAATAGTAGGTTCTGGAATAACGATTGGTGCTGAACCGATTGGTGTCGAACCATTTTCAACTTCTCCAATATCTACAGGAACGCGTTTATTGAATTTTCCATACAGTTCTTCCTGATCTTCAGGAATAGAACTTTCCTCAACACGAGTATCAACTTCGGTTTTTTCACCAGAAACGATTTCATCAACAACATCGTCGATTAACGATTCGTTTTCATATTCTTTTTTGCTCATAGTTAAAAATCTCCTATATAATTTGGTTCAATTGTATATAAATATAGAAAGCGAGGATTGTACCTCGCTTTCTATAAAAAGAACAGTTTAGAGGATTAGAACCAGTAGAATGACTCGCCGGATGCACCTTCATCCTGCTGATCTTCATCGAGGCCCTCATTTCCCTCTTCGCCTTCATCTTCTGAATTTCCTTCGTCGCTACCACCGAAGTCTTCATCTCCGCCTTCGCCTTCGTCGGATCCAGAATCATCACCGGAACCTTCATCATCGCTACCACCGAAGTCGTCTGAACCTGAGTCGTCTCCACCCATGTCATCTCCGTCTTCGTTAGGTTCGAGAGTAACAGCTTTTCCGCTCAAAGCGATATTCATATCCTGTTCAGATGTCTTAACATCGAGTTCAACGTCGTTTGATGCTGCATCGTCAGCGCCGTCGTCTTCTCTTGACCACAATCTACGCAATCCTTCAGTAGCTGCAATTTCTGCATCAGAAACTACAGGAGTTGCAGGATCATCGACTACTGCGCTATCATCGGAATTGAGTTCAGCATCAGTGCCAACTTCAACTTCGTCTGCTGCAGCATTAACGTCGATGTGTGTGTTAGTTGGAGAAGTGATGTTTACGGATGTTGTAGGAGGTACAGCTGTTGCTTCCAGATCAGGATCAACATCATCTTCTACAACATCAGCATTAGGAATTGTTTCTGCTTCATCAATGGTTTCTACTGTACCTTCTTCCATATCTTCTCTAGACAAACCAAACTGTCTAAGAATATATGATTCGGTAGCAGCTACAGGATCCATTTCAAGCTGATCCTGATTGTTACCTGTAGATACACCACCAGCAGATGCTTCTTCATTGTGTGCTGTTTCCTTAGTATCAGGTGTAACATTAACTGTTTCGGAATCATCACCAGATTCATCTACAGCAGTTTCATCATTAACAAGAACATCATCGTTCATGATGTTGTCATCTTCTTCAGATTCAAAAGAGAAATCATCAAACATGTGTAATTTCCTCACTTGTTTTATTTGTCAAGACGTATATTATTATTATACATCTCTTCGAGCGTTCGTTCCAAAATGAATCCTAACATAGGGAAAAGATAATAAATATTTGCATAAGAGATGTCATGTTCATATAAATTATCCATGTTATCATAGAGATACAAGAAACGATCGATAAAGTCATCAGTCTTTTTATAGACATACCTAACAATCGTCTCAATTATGAGAGCATCCAAAGATACGTACACCATTCCAGTACATTTGGTATTCATATCTTGTGCGTTTCCGTTCTGTAATTGGATTATTAAGGATTCTGGCATAAGCTCAACCTTTTCCTTATTACAAGGATCAGGATGATCATCATGAATAATATTCATTTTGCCAACCAAATAGGAATCAATATTTTGCGAAAGAATTTCAATTCTGGCTGGTGAAACGTAGGTATTCTTGTAATTAGCAATACTCTGGGTCTCCAAACAACCAAACACTGATCTTCTATACGATACTCTATCAAGTCCTAACTTAGGCTCTACAGATAACAATAGTCCGTCATAATATCTAAAAATGCGATTCTGACTAATAAATTTGTTAAGATTATTGTCATATGCCGCATTCTCAAAACCTACACCATTGGGTCTAACAGCATGATTCCTATAATCCATTTGAACAGTAGATCGATAAGTACCACCATGTTTACCCAGATTATTTATATTAGTATTGTTCTTGGAAGGTTTTAAATCGCGATCGATGTCATAATTTCTTAAAATATATGAATCATACGTTTTATCATAAAATAATGAGTTAAAAATAGCTCCAATATGATCATATAGTTTACGGAATTTCTTAAGTAATTCGTATTCCTCATCATCAAGAATAGGTCTATATGAAGTACCGATTAGTTCATGACGATATATTTTAGTTGACAGTATCTGATCTTTAGGAACAGTATAATCTTTTTTATAGATAGAATATTCACATTCGTAACCAGAATCCATTTCATAAGAAGATAGATTTACTGAAGTTACTTGATAACAAACATTTCTACCATAATATTGCATCATGAACAAATCACCCATATTGGGTTGAATAGTTCTTGGAAGAATAAGTGCTGTACCTTGTGATTCCCAAGATTGTTCAGCTTCTTCACCAACTTGACTTAAAGTTGTTGCTCCTGAAAGTTTTAGCTTGAAATTCTTAATTTCTATGAATTTTTTTGTATCATATGCTATATCTGAAGGAGCCGATGCGTCAGTATTGTAGTTATTAGAGGCATCTGGAACCGCCTGATAATATGTTACTGGAGTCAATACTCCTACCATATTCATCATGGAAGTTGCCTTCATTTTCATCTTTTGAGCAACAATTTCAGACATCATGTCTTCGTTAGAAGACGTATTATCGTCTACAATTCTATCAAGAAGAGGAGTAGCATTAACTAAATCTGCACCACTTTCATTGTATTTGATAGGCATAAAAGTATCTCCACGTCTAGTATATTAGAATGTTTTCTGACGACATTTTAATATATTTTTTAACCTTTTAAGGAGGTAACTTATCCATTATGTCTATACAAAATGATTACTCGTTTATTAATTTTCTCGCATTAGATGGATCATCACCATTGGTTTATCCGCCAAATGAGGATATAACTGATTCATTCAATGGAGAAGCTGGTCAAAGAAATATTTCTAACTCTAACGAAGGTTTAACACAATTAAACAACTATCTTATTAGCGACGAATTTAATGCTGTAGGCTTTCTAGAAACTTATATTGTATATCTTAGAACTTTCGAATTGGCAGATCAGTATATGTCAGAAGAATCTTCTAATATACAAGATAGTGTTGACGAGATAATTGAGCTTAAAGAAAGTGACGCCCCTATAGATCCAAGTTTAATTGAGACATATGCGACAGCACTTGATCAATGTACTTCTTTCAGAGATGCATTGAAAACGAATTATTTAAAAATTAAAACGATTGCAGAAACACTCAAAACTAATCTTCAGTCAGAAGAGTATGGTCAACGTTTTATTGACGGATGTGTAAATGCTCAACTTATTCAGGATACACCTGAAGCTAGAAATCGTCTTCAGACACAATTTGTATCCGATGCTACTAAGTTTAAAACTTATGCATACAGTTTTGTTGAAAAAATGGCTGATCTTTCAGTTACTCTCGATAGAACTATAAAACGGCTTAATGACGAACCATATGAAAACATAGTAAATGATTTTGTTATCGACCCGGATACCATTAGTGGCAAACAAAATAATATAACTACGAATGGTAGTAACTCTCTAATTCATAAGGAGAAATATATGAATGTAAAGACATCTTCACCAGAATATACAGCTCAGGTAGAAGAACTTAACAAAGCGATCAATTTGTTTATTAAGAAATTTCCAGAATACGTCATTGTAACAGATGATGATGAAGGAAAGACACAAATTACGCTTTTCTATGGTAAAACACGTAATGTAGAGTTGAAAAAACTCGCTTCACGTTGTGCAAATACTGTCAATGACGATGATTATGTAATTGGAAGTCTTCCAGTTAAGATCATTGTTGCAGATGACAGTGTTATCAAATTCGAAGGAAAGACCAGCGAAGTTGATGCTGCTATTAAATCTATTGGAGATTCATCACCTCTCGTAAATCTTATTCAGAGAAGTGGAAATCACGTTACATTCAATGAAAGAACTATCGGAAATAAACTTTCTACAGCATTGGAAGTGTTTATTCTCGAAAGAGCAACTTACACAGACACAATGTATCGTGAAGCTGGTATCGATTTCGCAACAGCAGGTCTTTATACTCGTCTTTCTGTCCAGCTTGATAAACTTATCAAATTTATCAAGAAATGGACTGCTATTTACGATACAGAACTCGATGAGCCTTCAGAAAACGGAAAGGATATTGGACCTAAACTTTCAGAGTTTGAAGCACTCCGTGACTTTGCAATAGAGGTTATTCGTGTACGTTCAGCAAAAGTTCCTAAGGTTATGGATAAACTTGTTGAAGTTGTCGAAAGAACCGATGTTTCAAAATTTGGTAAGATCAAACTCGAAATGATTTCAGACAATGGTCTTGTAATTGGTTGTGAAAGAGCTGTTGTTTACCCAGAAACTGATTCTGAGGATACACCTACACCGCCAGTTGTTAATCCTCCACAGGATGAAGATCCTACTCCACAGTTAGATCCTTACGTTCTTGTAGATACAAATACTGTCGTTACACCTGTTGAAGGCACTAATTATTACAAGAAAGTAGGTAGCGAATACGTCTTGTGTACAAACGAAGATTTTATCCTCGGTGACGAAGATTCAAGATCTTGGAAAGAAGGCGTAAACTATTACACACTTGGCTAGTGGTAATCGTTTTATTATATAAAAGAGAGGTTTTATACCTCTCTTTTATATTTTGTTTATAGGTATAATCTTGACAATTCTATATAGTTTTCTAATCACTAATAGCTATTAAAATGGAGAAAATTATGGTCATTAATGATAAACTCAAAGGTCCCTTTTATAGGGCTCCGACACAAAAGCTTGCGTCAAGAAATAATGTATTGACGACACTGAACGAATTAGTGGACTATTATAATAATCTGACCAAGACTCTCGAATCAATGTTTGACGTTGTTACAGAAAACCGTGAAACAATGAAGAGTGGTCTTATGCAGATGTATGAAAAAACAGTCCGTTTTAAGAAAATACTCGATTCTTTCAAATATGATATTGACTCTCATATTTTGGAAAGAATGAACTCTTCTATAGAAAATTTCCAGAATGTAATTACAGCATTCGTAGAACCATATGAAGCTAATCTTTTTAACCACAATGCTACAGAAGATAACATTATTTCTAATTCTTCTGGTGATGATACACAGGTTGTAGAAGAATGGGATAGATCAATTAATATCACACCAACTTCTTTAGGAATTCGTTGGTTTGGTGGTAAATTTACTGATAAATCCTTTATTGATGTGGTTAACAAACAGTTGGAGATCGTAAAGGTCAATGCTGCTGATGGTTATGTTGGAGAAGATATTATCCACAGTAATCTTATTCTCGAATTTTTCATTTATACACCAAGAGGAATTACTTGGCTTGTTCTTGGAGAAAATGGTTCTCTTGGATATAATCTCTATGTGAAATATCAGACTGGTGGTGACTCCATCATGCTTGATATTAACTCAGAGAATATGAGAATAGCTAAGAATTATGATCTTAACAAATTCGATTTCGAAATGACTGTTAAAGCTCTTGTTGGAAACGATGTTGTTAAGAACGGAAATGTTTATATCAAAGTAAAGACCAACATTCCTGCTAATCATCAGTCTGGTAGAGAATCTTATATGATTTATTCTAAGAATGATGGTTCATCTTCTGCAACAGGAGTTAATTCACAGGCTACACAGGAGAAAAATACAATCGATATGTCACATGGTCTTATGTATCATGACAATAAAGACATTGCATTTGCTATGCGTTCTGGTGATTCTTTGGCTGATGTTGTTGCTAAGAAATTTCCTAAGACAATAACGCCAAATCTAATGAATCCTATTAGTACACGTGTAGTTTCTAATAAAGTTGATCTCAACAAAACTTCTGTTGGTTCTAGGATTTTTGTAACAAATGGTTTATTTAGTCAATATGCATTGGATTCAAATCATAACGTATTGTTTGGAAATACCAATGGTGATTATGTGAATCCATTTTATGCAAACGATATGAAGATTATACTCGGTAAATCATTTACTGATGTTGAACCAATCTTTAATACAAACCTTTCAGAAGATCCTAAATATTTCGAAGGTCAGTTGGCCCTCGATATGTACAACGATACTTATCTCAACAATCCTTCTATCATCTGTAAGAATGAAGTCATGTTCGCTGTCGATAACCTCGAAATGAAAGAAAAGGTCATTCCTAACGTATTTGGAATTGATAAATCAGTTCTTTCATCGGACGTGACTATGAAAATTACTAATGATGAACGTTTTGAAATGGCTAGCAATAACAGCCTTTATCAGGATGCTATTCCATTAAAAGAATCTTCTGATTCAGCATTTAGAATCTTTAGAATATATGGAATCGATAAGTATATCATATTCGGAACTTCAGATGGTGTTTATTATATCGATACTTCTATTAGTAGAAGTGGAGATGTTATTCGTAAGATAAATAATAACGGTGCGTTTGGTAAGTGTTATGATATTATTGCCAATACTCCAAATACAGTATTCCTTTCTACAGATAAAGGTATCCATGTTCTTAACATGGAAACTATGAATATCGTAGTATCAGGTATTGTAAATGGTGAATGGTCAACAATGTTCAAATTGAACAACGGTATGTTTGGTGCAATTTCTAGAGCATTTAACACAAGTGTTGAAAATGGAAGAATTCTTTATAAGGATTCTGTAGGAATTATGTATAGTTCCACATTTAACACAATCAAAAACGTATTCCCAAATAACGAAGAATATTACACTATCAATGATAGTACAGCAGTAGCTGAACTTACAAACGAAGAGCTTTCTATAGATTACATGGATAAACGTTTCTTCCAAAACGAATTTACGGTAATTCCAGATCCAGCAAGAAATAGATACTTCGTGTTCCGTTATGGTCATAAAATGTGTGTAACTCAAAATACATACATGACAGAAACAACAACTTTCGATTTTACAAACATTAAGCTTGTTGAAACGCTTAAAGACTATCAAATAACTTCAGCTGTAATGAGAGACAATAAAATTTATCTTTCAACTCTCTTAGGTCAGAATTATGTATATGACCTCCATTCAGATACAGTTTCTCAAATCAAATGGAATGAAGATGTTAATATTAACAACAGACTTGCTCATAAACGTATTTATTATCTTAAGACACTAAATCATCTTAAGAATGATGACGCTACAATTGATGCAACAAGAATTAACTGCTATGTAACTATAGCAAATAACGAAATTTTCTTCATCCCGATTGATAATACTAATGAAGTTGTTGGTATTACATATACGAATGGATACTATTACGTCCTTTGTAATAATGATTACGTCTATAAACTAGACGAAAATTGGAATATTGTCAATATTGTTGGTTCTAAGGATGCTAAAGAAATAATTGCTGTCGAAAACATGTTGTTTATTGATAGTAATAGTTTTGGAGCATTCAAAGGATATCAGAACGATGGTACTCAGGAATTTGACAATGTTCATATTACGAATAATGACACAATCTTTTTCGGAATCGATGAAACTACGCCTTTTAATCCAGACAATTTGAATATTCATATAAACCTTGCAAACTATAAGGGTCTTAAGACTTATGTTCCTTCAGACATTGACGTTGGTCTTGCTGGATACAATTATGCAATGTTTATTGACCCGGATGCTTCTGAAAAAATTGAAGCTATTACAGATAACGATTCTGTAGTTAATGTGGGTTATATGGCACTTATCGATCCGAATATTCGTGATGATAATCAGTACTTTGTTCATACAAGCATAGTTGAACTTGTAAAGAAATATGTTCTTGAACTTACTGGTGGTACAATCACAGAGTATCCAAGTCTTAACGATTATATTTATACTCCTCTTACTCAGGAACAGCTTGAAGCAGGTCCTGTAAGTGGAACGACATATTATACACAGGATATTGAAGTTACGGACAAGTATGAACTTGTTTCCAGCATCGATGTTACAGCTCCTGTTCCAAATATGGATTATTACAAACTTACTAACGACGGTTACGTAAAATGTACTGATGACGATTATGTCACAAAAGATGTATATTCTAAAGTAAACGTTGAAGAAGTTCCTTCTCCTGAAGAAGGTGTTGAGTATTTTAACAAGACCGAAGGTGGCGAATATGTACCAATGGACGAAAGTTCTTTAATTCTTGAAGGTACAAGATACGAACTTGTTGATCAGGTTGAAAATCCATATGACGAAAATACTACTTATTATAAGAAAACTGGAGATGATGTTTACACCCAGTGTACACCAGCGGACTTTGATATTGGTAGAGAAGGAGAAACTGTATTCTTCGAAAACTACGAATATTATCTGATGATTCCTGGTACAGTACGTTATTTCAACATCAATGTTGAATATTTCACAAAGACTGGTGAAACTTACAAAGAATGGAAATCTGGTGAGGAATACTACACAAGAGTAGTCGTTCAGGAGAATCATGATCGTTATATCGATGTTGGAACTCCGGAATCATTCGATCCAGATAAGACATATTATACTAGGGTATCAAAAACTCCTACGATTACGGAATTTGATCCTACTGACGAATCAGAACATCTTCTTGCACTCAATGCAAGACGTATTCCTGAAATTCGTGAGATGTACGGAAAGAATCCTGAAGATATTATCGACGAAGTAAATACCAAAGATACCTATTGGGTAAAATATGGTTATGGTGCTGGAGGTGCAGAAAATTCCGATAGCGCTACTGGTGGCGATGCTATCATGTACTTCGATAAGTACGAATATACTGAAGTCGATAAGACACAAACTCCAACTCCAGAATCAGGTGTTGAATATTATAGTCACAATGATAATTCTCAAGGTGTTGGATATGGTGATGACTATCATTATGTTGGTACAGGTGGTAGCGATGTACTCACCGTTTGGGATCCAGATACTACTTACTACACAAGAACTCTTGTTGAAGAAAATCATATTTTTGCTGAGAGAACAGCTTCAATTTATGATATTATGAGATCTTATGGCGGTAATATTGCTGTTGCAAAACGTTCTTACATTCCTGTCGATATTCTCAATAGGATCGGTGAGAGTGAAAAAATTGCTCCAGTGGATCTTTTAATATACAATAACGATGATAACTATAGAATTCTTGTGACTAAGAACGAAACAGATTATGTTCCAGTTGAAGGAGAACCTGTTCAGGGACAGACTTATTATAAGAAAATTCCTGCAGGAGAATCTGAACCGCAGTATATCAAAGTTAATCGTGATGTTGAAGGAACTAAATTGCCTCATGAAGTATATGCGCAATGGCCTGGCGGATTCTATGGCTCTGGTGTTCTTGATTTACCAGTTGCTGATCCTAGCGAAGATTATTACTTCAAAGAGTATAATTACGAACCTTATAAGAAAATAACATTTGACGATCTGTTACAAATGACTCAAAACATGGAAGTTATACCAGAATCATATGTTAATAATTCATATTTTTTCTATTTTAAAGATGATAGTGGTAGAATATCTCCCATGATGATGATTGAAATGAGCTCACATGGAAATGACTCCGTTCCTGATTTAAGTCCAATCGCTTCTGAAAATGAAGGTTTCTATAAACGCGATGGTGATAATTATATTCGGATAACACAAGATGATGTTGATAACTGGGTTGAAGGTACAGAATATTTCTATGGAGCGATTTATTATACTGTAGATTTTGAAACTGGCGAATACTTCATAAAAACAGAAGAAGATGCACTCATTATAAGTTATCGTAAACGTACACCAACTCTATTCGTAGACTACGATGAATTTGGTACAGGCGACGTTTATCAGCTTAAGAGTATTGACACGTATGTTCCTATTCCAGAAAATGAACTTCAACAGTTTATCAATGGTGGTGGAACGCTCTATTCTCAGAGAACAAGTCATTCAGAATATCTTTCTCCTTCTGAGTACAAAGCAGATTATGATTTGTATAAAGCTAGAACTCAGAAACTGTTTATGCATGATATTCCAAAATCACAGCAATACGATGCTAATCCAAAGTATTACTTTGTGAATAATGATGATTATGCAAAATATAGTTTTAGAGAAATTGAAAGAATAACTTTTGAGAATTATGACGATATTCCTAGCAATTTGGCATTGATTAAAAAAGAAAGTTTTATAAACTGGCAAAGACTTTCTCCTGAAGAAGTTGCTGCCGGTGCAGTTTATGGAAAGACATATTGTGTAAGAACTTATACAGCTTATCCAAACACTAATGTACGCTATATTGAAAATGGCGATGAGTCAAGATATGCTGAAGTCGACACTTCTGTAGTTACAGTACCTGATCCAGATACAACTTATTATTATTATAATGACGAAAAAGGCAATTCTGGCTATTTTAAAATCCCTGCTGGAAGTATTTCTGCTTGGGAACCAGATACTCAATACTATTTCGTCGATAAATCCAATAAAAAGTTCGATCTTAACGGATTGCATACCGATGAGATTTATGTATATCCATCTTCACCAGCTAACATGAGACTAGTCGCTAAGATAGTTCCTAAGAATGATGTGTTTGTTCTCGTAAGTGATTCAGAAAGAAATCAGGGTATGCAGCTTGGTAAGATGTATTTCCATAAAATTGAGGAAGATGGAGATGTGCGCTATGAATTTGCTACTGAAACTTCTTTTGATCAGTCTGTCGACGAATATTATACTCTTATTTCTAGCATTAATTACTCTCCAGTAGAGTTTGCTGCAGTAGATCTTAGAGATGATCTCGATATCTATCATTATGAAATCGGTCCAGGAGAAAATCCAAAATATAAGTTTACTCCAATCACAAGTATAAATGAAGTTACTTCCGATCCTTATGCTGATAAGGAAGTTGTCTACGTTACATGTGATAACTTTGTAAATGGTACATTCTGGAATAAACATTTGAATCAGTTCAATGATCCAACACTTGTTCCAAAATATAGTGACGATCCGATTATTCTATCTGATACAGATAGAGCAAACGGTCCACAATCTGGATACGAGTACTTCAAAGAAATTACTGTTGAAACACCTAGTGGTTATACATCAATTGGAACTACTATTGGTTCCGTTAGTAGTGGTAGTCGCGAATTTATATCAGAATTCGAATTAGTCGATAAAACGCAAACGTTAAAACCTGAACCAGGAAAAACGTATTTTCGTAAACTTGAACCTGACGATCCTCGATTTGCATACGAAACATATGTTAGTAATCGGTTCAATTATGGTCCAGATGGATTGGAATTCATAGATGACGTTGATTACTATGTTCTGACAAGTATATCAAGTAAAAAATATCTGAGATTATCGTCCGATGGTATTCATTATGAACCTATAGAACTTGTACCTTATTCAGATTTATCACCTTTCGCGGTAACTGAAAAGAAATATACGAAAATCGATACTTCTGTTATTACAGAACCTGATCCAAACACAGTATATTATGCTTACAATAAAAATGCGAATGGCGATAATGCAAATCCTGAGTTTGCCCCAATTGAAGAAATTGTTGAATATCCTGCAGGATCTTTAACCGAATGGGACACATCTAATGGAAATGAATACTATACTAAAGAAACTTATGATATTTATAATGCCGATAGACCAACTACAACGACAACTACTACGGAAATAGTTCCAGTAGATCTATCAGAACTTGAAAATGGTTTTGATGAGGATGTTGTATATTACACCAAAGAAATCACATCTTACGGCAATCATACGTTCTATTTACAGAAACCAGGCAATCCTGGTGAGCTTGCTTATAAATTCGATGTTAAAGTTGAAAGATTCCTTAAAACGAATTTGAAAAACTTTAATATAGAAGATTTTAACGTTTATACTAACCCGATTTATGACGGTGCATATGGTATGATTTCTTCGGATCTTGAATCAAAGTTCAATAATAACTGTTTGAATAAACCTAGAGTTAAAACTCTTAATGTCATTCATAATAACCTCGAACGTTTTGGAGGAGACTCTTATGCTAGAGGAAGTTTGAGTGATACTATCGAATGGTTTAGAACTGGATATCTTGATCCTAATGGATATGAAATTTATACTAATGCTACTAATACTAAGATTCGTCTTAATGGTGCTGTCACCGATGGTAACTATATGACTGCTTGGTATGAGACCGGCTTCTATACGCCGACGTCAGCAAAAATCTACACAAACTACAATAATACAAAGTTCAGATACAACAATATAGATTACAAAGGATTCTATAAAGATGATGCAGCTAATGGTGTAGGATGGTTCGATACAACTTATAAAGTTCCTGG
>Ga0256405_10000912_pt1 | contig 88972 bp, 73 predicted proteins | sample RumenRJG_02DNA_FD_189096 | JGI IMG/M metagenome (GOLD analysis project Ga0256405, IMG submission 189096) | Bovine rumen microbial communities from Lethbridge, Alberta, Canada - RJG_02 | ecosystem: Host-associated > Mammals > Digestive system > Stomach > Rumen | place: Canada: Alberta... | reverse complement strand
GGCTGACGCTACATGGCAGATCCTTTGAATCTGCCACCAGTCATGTGGGGCGTGTCATGAAGTCTATCTCCCACTTTTGTGCAAGCACACGTGGGAGAAGACTTATGACACTAATATCATATTATAAAATCAAAACTAATCGGAGGCTAATATATGAAAACTGTACTTGTTATTGGACTGGGACGTTTTGGACGTCATATATGTAAGGAGCTCACAAAGCTTGGCCAGGAGGTCATGGCTGTAGACAAGGATGAGGAGTGCGTCAATGCAGTGCTCCCATATGTTACAAACGGCATTATCGGCGACAGCACAAAGCAGGAGTTTTTAAAGACCCTCGGCATCTCAAACTACGACCTATGTATCGTTGCCATCGGTGATGAGTTCCAGAGCTCCCTTGAGACCACCTGTCTCGTCAAGGAGCTGGGTGCCAAGGAGGTTGTTGCACGTGCTTCCAGAGATGTGCATGCCAAGTTCCTCCTGAGAAACGGTGCCGATCATGTGGTTTATCCAGAGAGACAGCTCGCTGACTGGACGGCCATCAGATACAGCTCAGATATGATATCTGATTACTTTGAGCTAAATGATGAGTACTCTCTCTTTGAGTTAAAGATCCCTGAGTCATGGGTGGGCCGTTCCATCGGACAGTTGGATATCCGTAAGAAATACAAGATCAACATCCTGGGATTTAAGCATGGCAATGAGTTTAATCTCGAGACCACCTCAGACACAATTTTCCAGTCTGGGGAGACCATGCTGGTAGTGGGCAGAAACCAGGACATCCACAAGTGTTTCCACATTTAAACTCGTAGAAATACTTTCATACCTAAAGATTTACAATTATTTCCATATGGGCGAATGCTTACACTAGAGAGACATTCGCAAAAAACAAACTACAGAAAAGCAGAAGAGAAACCATGGAACAAGTAATGATGAATGAAGTAATCGACATCAATCCCATAAACAACTCAAAGCATGTACTGGTATGTATCTCATCCAGTCCCAGTAATGAGCGTGTGATCCGCATCGCCGCAAAGCTCGCCAAGGCAGATAATGCCGATTTTACAGCTATCTTTGTAACGACGCCAAATTACGATGCAATGGATGATCGGGACAAGGAAAATATCAAAAAGAACAAGGCTCTGGCACTTTCTCTTGGTGCCAAGGAGGCAGATGTTACAGGTAATGATGTTGCTTACCAGATCTCAGAGTTTGCCAGATTTAATCACGTAACGGCTATAGTTATAGGTAAGTCAGCCTCGGATCAGCCGAGACTTTTTGGCTGTAAGACTATCGTTGAAAAGCTGGTAGATGAGGCTCCGGATATGGAGATCCACATAATCCCTGACAGCCGTAACAGTCGCCATACCTATCGTGCCAAGCAGCACACAGATACGGATACGGTGATACAACAGCTAGGGGAATGTTTCCTTTCACTGGCAATCGCCACCCTGATAGGTATCATCTTCACTCATCTTGGTATTTCTGTGGCCAACATAATAACTGTGTTTATCCTCAGTAACCTGCTGCTGTCAACATTTGTCACAAACCATGTGTACAGCCTGATTTCATCCCTGTTAGGTGTTATCGTATTTAACTTTTTCTTTACTGATCCTAAATACACTTTACTTGCTTATGACAACAGCTATACAATCACCTTTTTGATCATGTTCCTGTCCTCCTATCTTGCAGGTTCACTGGCATCCAGATTACGTCAGACCTCAAAACAGTTTGAGGATACGGCTTACAGGACCAAACTCCTCCTGGATCTAAACCAGTTACTGGACAAGGCATCAGAGCAGAAGGACATCCTCCGTATAGCAGCAGAGCAGATAATCAAGCTCCTGGACTCAGATGTTGTGGTATATCCTGTAGAAAAAATAAACGGTCATATGGGGCTGGGCTCCTGCCGCATATATCACACCAAATACAACGCTACAACTACTGTTTACAACAGTATATTTGAGCGCTCCGTAGCTGAATGTGCCATGAAGCAAAATCACGTGACAGGTTACGGAACCAATCAGTTTAGTCAGGCCAAGTGCACCTACTATGCAGCCCGTGTAAATAAAAATGTCTATGCAGTCGTAGGTGTCTCAGGTGAGACCCGTAAGGGAGATGTCCTTGCTGACAGTATCCTGCTTTCCATCCTGGGTGAATGTGCACTGGCGCTGGAAAACTATGAAAATCACAGAGAAAAAGAGGCTGCCAAGTTAAAGGCTGAGAATGAACAGCTCCAGGCCAATCTCCTGCGTTCCATCTCTCACGACCTCCGCACACCTCTTACCTCTATTTCTGGTAACGCAAGTAATCTTATGTCCGGAACCATATGTGATGATGAGACCAAGATGCAGCTTTACACAGATATTTATGACGATGCTGAGTGGCTAAAGGAGCTTGTAGAGAACCTCCTGTCCATCACCCGTATAAACAGCGGCATGAATCATAATGTCACTCCACAGCGCTCTACAGAGCTTCTGGAGGATATCATAAACGAGGCTCTCCGCCACATTGACAGAAAGAGCAAAGAGCATAATATTATATTTGTGCCGTCAGACAGCGCTGTTTTCGTGGATGTAGACATTCACCTGATAGAACAGGTGATTACAAATCTTGTGAATAATGCTATAAAATATACACAGGCAGGTTCCAACATAACCATCAGAGTTACATCCACACATGATGAGGCTGTTGTCAATATAATCGATGACGGACCGGGTATATCTGCCGATGACAAGGATCATCTTTTTGAGATGTTCTATACCACTAAAAAAACTGTGGCCGACTCGACCCGCAGCATGGGTCTGGGTCTGTACCTGTGCAAGATGATAGTGGAACACCATGATGGCACTATTTCAGTATCAGATAACAAGCCAACTGGTACCATATTTAAGTTCACCTTACCTATAGCAGAACTTAACGAGCTGGAATTTTAAATAACAGGGAGGGTTATTTTGAATCATTTCACGATTTTAGCCGTAGAGGACGATGCTCCTGTACGTAATCTTATTACTACTACACTAAAGGCTCATGACTATAATTTTCTCACTGCAGAGGATGGTGAGTCAGCTATCCTCCAGGTGACATCTCACCAACCAGAGATGATGCTCCTGGACCTGGGACTGCCTGATATGGACGGCATAGACATTATCAAAAAGGTCCGTACCTGGAGTGAGATGCCTATCATTGTCGTAAGTGCCCGTCAAGACGAGGCCGACAAGATCAGTGCTCTTGATGCCGGGGCCGATGACTATCTCACCAAACCATTTTCTGTAGATGAGCTGCTGGCACGTATCCGTGTTGTACAACGCAGGCTCCAGAGGCAGTCAGATGGAGTCGCACCAAACGCAAGCAGCATCTTTATAAATGGTGGTTTAAAGATCGACTATGCTTCCAACAAGATCGAGGTCGACGGTACTGAGCGAATGCTTACACCTATCGAGTTTAAGCTACTTAATCTCCTGGCCAAAAATGTAGGCAAGGTGGTCACTCACAGCTATCTCACTACTGAAATCTGGGGCAACAACTGGAGCAGCAGCATGGCATCCCTGAGAGTTTCCATGGGCAACCTCAGAAAGAAAATCGAAAAGGACACAACTGATCCGGTTTATATCCAGACTCATGTGGGCATCGGATACAGGATGAATCAACTGTAATTAATTGCAGAAAAATTTCAGAAAACAGCTCCTATGACACCGGCGCAGCTCAATGCTGTCGGCCTTAGTAATTGTAAAATAAAAAAACCGATGATATAAACTTTTTAGTTCATATCACCGGTTTTTATGAAAATGAGAATCCTATACCTTACAAGAAATCTGATTGTGAATACACAATTACACCATCTTTAATAGTGAGCTGCGGAACAAAAACTTGATGTCCCACTCTTTTTTCACCTGTAAAATCTTTGTGTATGACATCTTTATCCACTAATTTAAAGATTGCGATATCCGCTTCTGTACCGTACTCCATAGATGCTAGACTTTTCATATTCAACCATTCTGCTGGTTTTATAGTAACTGCATCAAGAACTTCTTTTAATGACATACCAAACATAAGATACTTACTCATAAGTCGTGGTAAAGAAATCAATGGCTGCTTATAATTGCCATAAACACTATTATCACTAGAAATAATATCTGGCCAAAAACCATCTTTTATAGCTGGCTCTGCAACATTAAATAAAAAGTTTCCTCGACCATTACAAGCATCAAAAATGACACCTCGTGTTTTAGCTTCTTTTACGCTGTCATTAACCTTGTTATCGCCACTTAAAATATTTGTGGTTTTACCTGCATACATATGACAGAATACATCGCCTTTTCTAAGCATATCTGCAATCCTGTCTGTCCCAACATCAGGATCATTTACATGTACAACTACTCTCTGACCTATTTCCTCAGCAAATTTTACTCCCTCTGATAAAGGTTCATCCGTCATACCAAATGGAGCACATATATTATGTCCTAGTCTTATTTTTATACCAACTAACTGAGGATATCTATCAAATAATCTTTTTATATATTCTTTATCCCAATGATCTGGAGTCTGATTTTCAGGATGTCTACCCGTTGTTTGACCCTCTGACGCCAAACTTAATAGTGCAAAAACCCTCGTTACAGATCTTGCAATATTTCTAGAGTAGAATGCTTCAAAATTTGCACATCCGCTGGTACCAGCATCGATACATGTCGTGGTTCCATTCGGAAGACAAAATGTATCAGCATCACATGATCCATCAGATCCACCATTAAAACAGTGTAAATGGAAATCTATCAATCCTGGAGTTACTAAACAATCTGTAGCATCAATAGTGATATCTTCTTTAAAATCCGCATCATCCACAATCATACCATTGGATATAGCTACATCTTTAATGGCAAATATTCCTGTAATCGGGTCATAAACATTTCCATTAATAATTTTAATTTTGTCTTTCATTACTGGCTGTCCTTAGTCATTACTCTACTGCATTTAAAAATGTATTAACTAAATCATCACCTAAACTCTCACGTACCTTGTCATATACAGGTGATGCAGCCTCTTGCATCTCTTTAAGCACTGAATCATCTAAAGTAATAATCTGTGAACCGTAATCCTCAATTGTCTTCTTATAATCTGCAATTGCTGTATCTGCTGCAGCTCTTGTCTCAGCTAATGCATCTGCAGCACATTCATCAACAAGTGCCTTAATGTCATCTGGAAGTGAATCATAAAGGCCCTTGTTCATAGTAAATACCATGATATGTCCAAGATGATTTGTCTCTACAATATAAGGCTGTACCTCATAAAACTTGTTTGCTGTAATATTCATATATGGATTTTCTTCTGCATCAATAACCTTCTGCTGAAGTGATGAATAAACCTCATTGAAATCCATAGTAGTTGTAGCAGCACCTAATGATGTCCAATATGCCTGATGATAAGGATTATCAATTACTCTGATCTTAAGTCCTGATAAATCAGCCATACTATGGATTTCTTTATTACTTGTCAACTCTCTGAATCCAGCATCAGCAAGTCCCATTAAGTAAATGCCCTTTTTAGCAGAAGCTTCATTAAGCGCTGATAAAAGGTCAGCATTATCCTCAACCTTTCTCATTGACTCTACATTAGTAAATGCGTTTGGAAGATCCCAAACACCATACTCAGGAATAGTACTTGTCATACCCGATGTAATTGTTGTTGAAAAATCTACTGTACCGTCCATGAGAGACTGGAGCTGTTCAGCATCACCCCCAAGCTGACCATTTGGGAATAAATTCACAGTGATTTTTCCTTGTGATTTTTCCTCTATATCCTTTTTGAATGAATCATAAAACTTATAATTTAGTGTAGACTCTGCTACATTCATGGCTACATTCCAAGTATATGTTGCGTCCCCATTATCGGTTGCAGCATCAGCTTTAGTTTCGCTAGTCTTCTCGGCCGGTGCTCCACTTGCTGGTGTTGAATTGCCACCCCCACATGCAGTTGTTGCAATAGCAAATGCTGCTGCCATTGCGATTGAAATAAGTCTTTTTTTCATTTTTAATTCCTACCTTTCATATTTTAAAAAATAATTTTTGATTTTTAACCCACTAAAACAAGTGATAATTGAGGTACAAAAGAAATAATAATAAGTGCTAATGCAAATGCTACCAGGAATGGTATACATGCTTTCGCCAATTTAAGAACTGGAACCTTAGTCATACCTGATGCAACATAAAGATTTATTCCCATTGGCGGTGAAACCATTCCAATAGCCAAATTGGCTGTCATCATAATTCCAAAATGTACCGGATTCATACCGATTGAATTGGCTATTGGTAATAATATTGGTGTGAGAATCATGATATTTGGTATGTTATCCAATATCATTCCAAATATCAGCAGTATGATATTCATGATTATGATAATTGCAATTTTGTTATCAGTGAGTCCCAGTATTGTAGATGAAATCATCTGTGGATACTGAAGCATTGTAAGACATCTTCCAAAGGCTGTTGCAGCTGCGATGATGAACAAAATATTTATATATGATTTTGCTCCTTCTACAAACATTGTTATTACGTCTTTAAACTTGATTGATTTATAAACAAATAAAGATACAAGCAATGCATATACAACAGACACTACAGCTGCCTCTGTAGGAGAGCATATTCCGCCATAAATAGATCCAAGTATTATAACCGGAGTAAGAAGTGCTGCAAAACTTTCTTTAAATACAGTACCAAACCCCAACTTATGTAATTGAGCGTAATTTTCCTCAAGCTTAGCCTTATCTTCACCACTCTTTTTACATATAAAATAGCAACACGCACATAAACAAAATGTAATTAATATTCCCGGTAATATACCTGCAATAAATAAATCTGCAGGTGATGTATCTGAAGCACCCGAAAAAACTATATAAGAAATTGATGGTGGAATAATTACGCCTAAGCCACCTGCTACTGTAACTATTGACGTAGCAAATACTATGTCATATCCAAGTTCAGTCAAGAACGGAATACACATTGCCCCAACGGCTGAAACCGTTGCAGGAGATGAACCCGAAATTGCTCCGTAGAACATACACGTAAGTACTACAGCACATGGAAGGCCAGCTGTTTTATTACCAATAAAGAATGCAAAGAAGTCAAAAAGTTTTTTTGATATACCACCTCTTGCCATAATAACTCCTGAAAGCATAAACAGTGGCACTGCCAGCATCGTGAAACTATTAAGTGAGGAGAACATGCTACGTATTGCAGTATCAACATTATATGGCACTGATGAGCTCAGTAAGCTTGGCAAAAAACTCATTCCACCAAATACTAATGCCATCGGTGTACCTATTGCTATTAATATAAAGAAAATAATAAAGAAAACCGCGATAGACATTTATTTATCCTCCTTATTGAACATAGGTAGATTAAGAATAAATACCTGAATGCTTCTGATTGTCGCATCACAAAAACCAATACAACAAGCTAAATATATATACGCCATATTAAATCCCAAGGTACCATCTACAGTTCCCGTTGCATAAGTTTTGGATAACACTCTTAAAGAAGAAATAAATAAAAATCCAAAAAATACTATTTGAAGTACATATACAAGCCAACGCAGTATATCTACTATAGATTTAGGAGCAATTTGAAGTACAAAATCCACACAAATACCATTACCTCTCCTAACCCAATGAGCAATAGTAAAAAATGTGGAATACACAAGACAATATCTACAAATCGCCTCACTCCAAGTTATACCTGAACCCATTACATAACGAAGAATTACATTCACGGTCATAAGAGATGTTAATACAATCAGCAATATAGTTAAAAACATCTCTTCAAAATGTAAATCCAGCCATTTTAGTGCCTTCATTCTCTTATCCTCCTGACAATTTCATAACCTAGTATTTATATTAAATTTGAACAAAAAAGAAGTAAAATTACTTGTTTTTCTTATGTACATTAGTTATTCTAATGGCATGGATTTTAAAAACATGCAATATATGTTGGCAATAGAACACTATAAAAACATCACAAAAGCGGCAGAAGCATTATATATTACACAATCTGGCCTTTCTCAACAGTTGGCAAAAGAAGAAGAGGACATAGGTACACCACTGTTTGTTCGTACAAAAAACGAGATTAGACCTACTGAAGCCGGTAAAATTTATTTAGAAAATGCACGCAGAATATTGAAAGCAACTCAGAATATGCGTACTCAAATACAAGATTTATCCCAGAACCCAACAGGTACCATAAGTTTAGGTTTGCCTTTTGAGCATGGTATTGATTTGTTTATCGGGATATCTCACGCATTTAATAGTAAATATCCAAATGTATCAATAACTCTTGTAGAACAAACTGTAAAAGAAATGCAGGATGGTATTAAATCAGATAAAACAGATTTAGCATTTGTCATGCTTAAAAATACTCCTCCTGATGATTTTGAATATATACATTTATGCACAGAACGTTTGATATTAGGTGTACCAAGTTCACATCCTTTGGCACAAAAAAAGAAACCTGAAGGAGCTTTATTACCAACGGTTTCTTTAAAAGATTTTGCAAACGAAAATTTTGCACTTATGTTTTCTGGATCAACCATGAGACAAGTAATTGATCCTTTATTTAGTGACGCCAATATTACACCAAATGTGCATTATGAAACACTTATGAATAATGCATTATCCAGATTGGTTCGTAAAGGACTAGCCTGTACTATATTGCCACAATCCTATGCAACTAAAGATGATAATGTTTCTTGGTTCTATTTGGAAAATGACCCTCATTGGGAGTGGTATATAATATATTCCAAATCACGTTCATTAGGTATTGCTGACCAGTATTTCTTGAAATTGGCATCAGAATATGCTAAAAATGCTTACAATCATTGGTTAGTACATGGCATAGGACTACCTGACAATAGTTAAAACATTACATACAAATAGTAATTACTATAAATCTCAATGATTGATACTCTATGCAATTTATGTCAGATCCTTTATACCGGACTCCCTAAGTGCCTCCAGGAATGTCTTTCTATTTAATCCTGCGATAAGCTCCTCTGGAAAATGAACCTCCTCAAGGAGACTCCTGGACTTATCAAACTTTCCAATAATAGTTGAGATATGTGCATCCGTAGCAAGTGATATCTTGCAGCCTGTCTCTGCACAGGCAATAAGGATTTCCTTACATCTGTCATGAGTTATAGCATCATCATGAGCCCCATTAAAGTTAAAGCTGTGCTCATTAACCTCAAGAAGCTTATGCATATCTCTTGCTGCCTCAGCGATAGCCCTGAAATCCACATCAAGTCCTGATCTGCCCACATGACCAAGGATAAATACCTTGTCCTGCTGCAGTGCCTTGATATACATGTCAGTCATCTGATTGCGGCTTGCGCCCTTGGCGAATGTCTTGCCATGGACACTTGCTATAACATAATCCATGTTTCTGGTGGTATGCTTATAAAGTGTTGATGGTGCAGTAAACGGATCACCAACTATTGTCTCAGCACATACTATATCCTGGCCAAACAAGTCCCCATCAAGACTTACTATATCTGCCTCACATCCACATAACAGTGTCACGCCCATCCACTCTCTGGGCCAAGTTACTGGAGCAGTCCCGAGATACTGGTAATTTTTTAAACTCTCATAATCAGTCCACAGCATTGATGAAAAATGATCTGTAGACGCAAGCAGCTCCATGCCTGTATCTGTCGCTGCTCTCACATTTTCCTGGATAGTTGAGTAAGCGTGCCTGCTGTAAAGAGTATGTGTATGTGTATCACATTTAATATCGTACATTAAAACCTCCAACCTCTAATCATAAACTTTAAAGGTACAGACCTTATGTGTTCATGAGTTATATCAGCAATTTCGCAGAATATATAAACATCTAACAAACATATAACACGAAAGCTGATTTTTGCTTGATTTCATTTCACTATTCTGACTTTGTCATCGTGCCAGCGATTTCCCACAATATATCTAAAATGGTATAAGCCAAAATAATGTATGCTAAATATCAAAGTACTTTAAAAATACGCTTGCAATAATAACATATATCAGTTACCTTTTTAAAGCTAATGATATATGCTAAATATAAAATAAGTATTATTAAAGTAGAAATTTTGTATTGTTACATCTAAAAAGCAAAATATTATTCTGCTACATTTAAAATGCAGTAGTTTTGCATTTAAGTTTTAACGGAAAGAGTTTATGCCGCGGATTGCCCGCGGAATGGAGATTATTATGTCAGAATCTTTAGTTTCAAATGGAAAAATCATATTAAAAAAAGGCGAGGGCCGTACTATCAAGGCCGGAGGTGCCTGGATATTTGATAATGAGATAGATAAATATGAGGGTGACTACCAAAATGGTGACATCGTAACTGTATCTGATTTTGATGGTTTCTTTATGGGATATGGTTTTATAAATCATAATTCTAAAATCAGAGTTCGCATGTTATCCAGATGGAGAAAGGAGCCTATCGATAGAGAGTTTCTCCGGAAGAGAGTAAAGAACGCCTGGGAGTATCGTAAAACTGTAGTTGATACAAGCTCATGTCGTGTCATCTTTGGTGAGGCTGACTGGTTACCAGGTCTTACTGTAGATAAGTACGAGGATGTACTGGTAGTTGAGTCTCTCGCCCTGGGCATCGACAGACTCAAGGATATGATACTTGAGGATCTGGTGACAATCCTTGCGGAGGATGGCATTCGCATACGAGGCATCTATGAGAGATCTGATGCTCCTGTACGTAAAAAGGAGGGTATGGAGCCACACAAGGGATTTATCGGTGCTGAATTTGACACCAATGTGCTCATAACTGAAAATGGCGTTAAGTATATGGTTGATGTTGTAAATGGTCAGAAAACCGGATTTTTCCTGGATCAAAAGTACAATCGTCTATCCATACAGAAGCTCTGCAAGGGCAAAAAGGTCCTGGACTGTTTCACCCACATGGGTACTTTTGCATTAAATGCCGGCATCGCTGGTGCAGCTGATGTTGAGGGTCTTGATATTTCTGAACTGGCGGTTGCTCAGGCTACTGCCAATGCTGAGAGAAACGGCCTCTCTGACACTGTACACTTCCGTGCGGCTGATGTGCTTGATGAGCTTCCAAAGCTCAATGAAAAGGGTGAGAAATATGATGTGGTAATACTGGATCCGCCGGCATTCACCAAATCACGTGAGGCTACCAAGGCAGCTATCCGCGGATACCGCGAGATAAATATGCAGGGACTAAAGCTCGTTAAGGACGGAGGTTATCTGGCCACCTGCAGCTGCAGTCACTTTATGACTCCGGAGCTTTTTACACGCACCATCAAGGAGGCTGCAAACTCCGTACACAGACGTCTCCGTCAGGTGGAGTACCGCACTCAGTGTTCAGACCATCCTATACTCTGGTCAGGTGACGAAAACAGTTACTACTTAAAGTTCTATATCTTCCAGGTATGTGACGAGAAATAAAATACATCAAATAAGCTGCTCTATCAGTATTTATCACTGATAGGGCAGCTCTTTTTATAGATTGATTTAACTAGCTTTGGCTATTTTCAACTTCATAGTTGATATTTATAAATTTCCGGAGCAATTTTTTATTGCTTCGGTCTTTTAATGGCATAAGCCTGATGCCTCTACCTGATATAATTCAGGCTACGTTTAATTTTAATATCTGTTCTTTGCGTTTTATCCTTATATCATTTCTGCCAGTTGTCTTTATTATCTGATATGCGGCATTAACATCAGCATTTATCAGTGTGCCATCATTGCTCCTGAACAGTCCGCGTTTGATACGCCTTGTATTATCATAGCTCACTTTATCCGGGTACTCACCATCCAGATAACTGGTCCCACTTGTATAGCTCTCTCTTACAACATTGACTTTTATACCCACCATAGCAGCCTTGTAGGTGATCATATCTAGTACCATCCTTACGTACACCATTTTTGACTACATGATACCACCACGATGCAAACAGGTATGTTTATCTGTCATACGTGTCTCGATGAGGAACGACTGAACATTATCTCTATCAATATGTACATCGTTTGAGACAGTCGAATAGAATACTACACGATCACTATATGAGAGCTTATGATATGCATCTATGAAATCAGTTAGTTCATGCATGAATATCCTCCTTACGTTCAAACAATACCATTATAAAGAACGTTAGTTCTTATGTCACCCTTTAACTATAAAATAGCCATATCATATTATGCATTAAAACTGTCTGCAGTCATTGCCGTCTACTCAGATGCTTGCATCCTGCATCATAAAGTTTACTACCTTTTTCATATCGTCTGGATCTGAAACAATAAGCTCAAGCTCCTTGATAGTTGCAGTGTTTAAAAGTTGTGCAGTCATGATCATCTGGCTAAGCTTTGATTTAAGATTGATGCGGTCACCCTCATCAGAAACAAGCTCTACTCTGCCCTGGCAGCTATCGAGAACCTTAAAAAGACCATCAACATTGTTTACATTCTCAAGTTTCATTGTTTTACCTCCTGTTGTAATGCGTCAGCCGATTTACTTAACCGTCATAAGCTGACATTTCTATACTTAATGTGTCTAAAACCGTAGATAAACGTCAATTACTTATATCTATCAACGACTCCTTGTGTAACAGGCCAGACATTCATGCCTTTTATAGATGATCATCCATCAGCCAAGATAAATGCTTTATATATACTAAAATATCATCGACATCATATTGCAAAGCATGATATAGCAGGTTTCACAAAAACGCAAGCATTTTTTTGTGAATTTTTCTTAAATTACTTGTGGATTTTATCATCACTTCGTCTAATGCTAGTATCCCCAATGTGTAAAAACTGTGGTATACTTCATGCGAAAGTAAAGGATATTTGTTTATATTTTAACAATATCTTGTGCTTTCCATCATAGTACGTGGCAAGTTTTACGAAAACCTGCCATATAACACTTGTTCCCTTAGGGGCGCGATATTAATGGGCTGATATTCCCAAATCACAGGAGAGAAAAATCATGAAATTAGTTATTGGTAATGATCACGCAGCAGTAGATATGAAAAATGAAATCAAGCAGTACCTCGAGGAAAAGGGTATTGAGATGGTTGATGTAGGAACAAACTCAACAGACAGCTTTAACTACCCAATTTCAGGCTATCGCGTCGGCAAGATGGTTGCAGAGGGCAAGGTTGATGGCGGTATAGCCATCTGTGGTACAGGTGTAGGCATCAGCCTCGCATGCAACAAGGTTGACGGTGTACGTGCCTGCTGCTGCAGTGAGCCTTACTCTGCAGAGATGAGTAAACGTCACAACAACTCCAATGTTATATGTTTCGGAGCCAGAGTTATCGGCATCGAGACAGCAAAGCAGATCGTAGACGCATGGATCAATGCCAAGTTTGAGGGCGGACGCCATGAGAACCGCGTCAACATGATCATGGAGATCCAGGACACACAGAGCCTTAAGGCGGCTGAAGAAGCGTAAATGTCTCATTCGTTAAAGCATCTTATGACAAAACAGCTTAATTATGGGTGCCAGTCACATCCCTGTAAGCAAAGCCACTGCGTCATAAAAGGACTACCTCAGATCCTGAGATAGTCCTACAAACTAAAAATAACGTTTTTATCTATATAGGAACAACCTTTCCATCGGCCTGAATAATAAAATCCAATTCCTCCTTATTGGTTTCATTTTTGTAGAAGTACAAAGAGTACCCCTTTTTGTGTAATGCATCAGCAATAGCACATTCATAGATTCCGCCCTTTGTGTTCCCATCAATAGTATTTTCAACAATATGCTGTTTCAGTGAGAAATCTTTCATGGCAATATGTAAACAATTATATACGCCTTGTAAACATTTTGGAAAGATAAAATGTTGATGAATCAACATTTTGGAATCAAATAATGTATGACCCTTTCTACTTATGCACAACACTCACAACAGCTCAGTGTTACCTTCTTTAACAAATTACGCTTACCTTTACGAAAGTACTGATTTATTATAAAGCACAAAGGACATTTTTTGTGTCTTATTTCACTTGAAACCACCAGTCTTAAAGTTAGTTTATATACAACTGGTACCATTTCTCTTCACAAAATTCCAACAACATTTAATCGAATTTCTAAGTTCAAAACCTACGTAAAATCAAGGCTTCTTTTCAATTGGCACATTTGTGACCTATCTTTTTTTTACCCTTTTTTATAAACTTTTTCTTACATCAGTAGAACGTAATACTCAAAAGCATATGATGGATGACCCTTTCCGACACATAAATAGTTAAGTGGTTGTTCATCTTCAAGAAAGGAGGATTTGAGTGATCAAAAGAAATTTATTTAATACGAAAAGATGTCTTGCCATCATACTTACAGCTACTTTGGTGATGAGTCATGGTGTTACAACGTTGGCTGAAGACAGAATAGAAGCTAATACCAGCAAAGGTTCGGACAATGATTTATCTACCACAGAAGATAATGATAAGAATGTTACTAAGACTGCAGATTCAGCTGTATCAGACAATAGTGAGCCTGCAGTGGAAGCACACAGTGATGATGGCAATAAAGCAGTGGTTAACATCAAAGATGATGTCACTACTGATAGCCACACTGAAACAGGAAATGGAATAGTTGCATCCTCGAACGGAGGAGGTTCATCAACTTCCGTTACAGTAGGTGGTGACGTATCTGTTGAGACAGATTTAGAATATAGAGATGTTGAGTCATCTTCGGCAATAAACGCGTCGGCAATTGATCATAGCTCTGTTAATATCTCTGTAGGCGGTGACGTATCATCAACTACACATGGCAGCGGCGGATCCTGGGGCATATCAGCTAGTGCCGGAGGGGATTCTACCAACAGAATAGAAGTAGTCGGAAATGTAACATCCGATTCAAAATTTGATGGCGAAGGTACATATGGAGATGGTGGATCCAGTATAGGCATAAATACTTCTCCAAGTGACGGCGATGTTTCCATAAAAGTAGGCGGCGACGTTACTTCAAATTCTGCCAGTGGTACTTCCCAGACTATAAATGTTAGCCCAAGCTCAACTGGAAGCGGTAATGAGCATTCTGTCAAAATAGAGGTTGGTCGTGATGTTACAGCAACCACAGCGGGCTACAACTCCTCGGCAATTAGTATTACCCCATACCAGACCGGTGGCGGCAACCATACACCTTCTATTTCTGTAGATGTCGGGCGTGATGTTATAGCAACCAATAACGGAAATGGTGACTTTGATTATGCGTACGGAATCTATGCCTACGAACTCGGCGATTCTGATGTATCCATAGAAGTAGGCCACGATGTAAAATCAAAAAGTAATGCTGGATCCGAAACAATCCAAATTGATGGTACGAATGGAAAACTAAAAATAAATGTTGTCGGTGATGTCATTCAGGAAGGTAAAGCCGGGCAGGCAATCGGACTTACCGACGGTTCTGATAGTGCAGACATAGATGTGACTGTAGGAGGAGACGTCAACGCATCCATTACAGCGGTTAATTTATTCAAATCATATGATGAAAGTACCGTTGATCTTGTAGTTAAAGGTACTATTAAGGGTGAAGATCACTCTATAGTACTTAACACTCTTGAAAACGGTCATTACGATGACGCTTCTCAAAAATATATTGTGGGTGAGACAATAGAACCAAAAACTTCCAATCTAAACATCACAGTATGGAAAGTTGATACTTCAAAGACCAATGGAAAAATTGTTGAAAATAATGTTGGAGGTGAATATAAGCAGGATGCTATAACTGAAAAGGTTGAGAAAACCATCAATTACATCATCAAGATTGATGGCAGCAATCTGGATGTTAACAAGGCTAAAGACAGCCATGGTTTGTATACTGCAAAGCAAGACGAGGAGGTATTTCTAAAGGTTGATATACCTAGCGGTTATGCTCTTGATCATTTCTACAATGCAGAAGGTGCTGCAAATGTATCAGTCCTTCAGGACAGCAGCGGTAAATATTACCTGAAAGTTCCAAGAGGAGGCGGTGTTTACGTAGGTGTTAAGCTGAAACAAACAGATACAGCTACATCCGGTGACAGTTCAAGAAACACTCAAACCGACAGTCGTACTTCCGGCAGCTCATCAGGAGGTTCAGACAGACCAAGCAACAGCGCTCCGGGCAGTCCTGCATCGGCTCCTCAGACATATACCGAAAAGCTTAATGATGTTGTTTCATCATTAGCATCAATGGGCATCGATACTACAAACCTGTTCTTCGTACAGTCAGTAGATGCATTTGGCAACACGATAAGTTCCGACATCAGCAGTGTACTTACACCTGTAGACCGACTTACTGCCATAAACAACTTTATGGAAAAGAACGCTCCTACTATGGGTCTTGACAATTTCAAGGGCGCAGGTGTTGTTTCTTTAAGCAGCTACTTCACCGGTTCAACAACCGATACTGTATCAGTTCCGGTTGTTTCAGATGTAGTCAGCGGACAGACCTATACAGTAGTTTTCAGCGATGGAACAACGATGGCAGTTCCATGCTCCATGAATGGTGTACTTAACATACCATTTACAAAATCAGCCGAGGGATTGACATTCATCATCTACGGCACTTCTCTTGATCCGTCACTCGCCATGCAGCAATTGATGCAGCAGCCTGTAGGATAGATTTCTAAAATTTCATACACACTCAACATAGAAGGAACGATTTCGATATGAATCGTTCCTTTTCTATGTGAACACTCACCATAAATTGGTAATAAACCATATTTTTTTACCGATATAAAACATATCTGAACTTCGGCCTGACTGCACTATCGCAGAAAATGGTGATAAAATATATAATTATTTTTGGCATATACACTCGTTGTCACAATTACAAAAACTGTGATACCGTCATAACACTCTGCAGGAGAACCTATGGAAAAATTAAAGGGACAGAACTTCCGAAAAGAATATGCTTTTGCCATGATTTTTGCCATTTACCTATACATATATGCTTCAATAGCGACAATGACAAACAAAAATTCTGTGGGTTATCTTGATGCCGACATTCACCTTGCCATGTACTATATTAACCAGCTTATCTTTGTTTCCGGGATTTTTTTGAATGCCTTTTTCTGGCACAGACTAACCGGTGACGATCATAAATCGCTCTATCTCAAGCTGTGTTCTGTGATAATGTTTCTGGGCAGCTTCATTATGATCCTATACCCTTGTACATTCTCTTTCCTTGTTCTGGCTCCAATCGTCCATCTGTTCCTCGGAATACTCGGAGGAGCGGTTAATTATTTTCTTGCTTCTGCTCTGTTGGAAACAGGCGTCGTAGGCAGGTGCATCGCTCTAGGAGCTTCATCGGCATATCTTTTACAGTATTTCGTACAGATCATGGCTGATAACAACCTGCTGGTTCTCGTGTTTATCATTGCCGCAGGCATCACCCTCATCCCTATCATCAAAAATTCATGGCAGTGGATTCTCCTTGAGTATCTCCCTTCCGAAACGGCTGATGACAACAACCGATGGTCAGACAAAAGATACCTGCTGTGTACCGCCATGATCATTTCTGCTGCGGCCACCGTACTTCTATCCTACTGCGACAGCTGGTTCATAAATCAGATGGTGAGCAATGATCTGCAGACGATAAATACTTATACATGGCCAAGACTGTTCATGATTCTTGGTTATCTGTTCATAGGCTTTGCAGGTGACTATAAAAATGGCCGTTTTTTAAATATCACCTTTTTCAGCATAGTTCTGTGGCTTTTTATATGTCCTGTGCTGTTGTCTGATAATGTTTCCATCACTTTGATTATGGTGTTGTTTTATATGATCGTTGGCGTTTACATGGGATATATGTATTTCATGTCATTAAACCTTGCACCATATACCGGTAAGTACAGCATAGTTTTTGCCAGTTCATGCAGGATCATAGAAGGGATCATCGGAGTAGCATTCTCTTTCTTGCCTTGGAACCGGATGGAGACATGGCATATCATTGCCATCGGGATCGTATCCGTTTCCGTCATGCTGACAGCCATTGCCCGGTACATTATTTTTAACAGTTCATACTCAAAAACCATCGGTACAGATACTTCTGCAGCATCAAAGGATGTTATATCCACCACGGATTCAGATATAGTCGCAGCAGACGCAGAATTAACATCATCAAAGGATGCCGCTGAAAACTCCGATCACAGGCCAACCGCCACAGACACCGGTATGGGGCCTGCCGATACCGGTTCCGGCTCAACTGACACCGGTATGGAGACCGCCGATACCGGTTCCATCTTAACTGCCACTGGTATGGAAACTGCTGATACCGGTTCCATCTCAACTGACACCGGTATGGAGACTGCCGGTACCGGTCTGGGCTCATCAGGCATCGGTATGGAAAACCTACACCACCCGATGACTCCTGCAGACACAAAAGGTGATGAGTATCTGGTTGTTGACAGGATTTCTGAGGAGTATGCCCTGACTGATCGCGAAAGGGAAGTCTTTGAGAAACTCATTTTCACCGAAGATTCCGGACAGGAGATTGCAGATGCACTCTACATCTCAAGAAGAGTATTGCAGCGGCATGTTGCCGCCATTTATGAAAAAACCGGAACAAAAAGCCGAGTTGGTCTGTTCCGGATTTATCACAAGATGTCAACGCTCATTCAGCAGGATTGATACAGCAGGATCAGTCCACCAGCACAGCTGTCTGCATATATCCTCTGTCTACTATGACATCATCGTAGTTATCCGCGGTGATAACAACAGGCTCTATACCTGACAGCGGTACCACAAAATTGCCATTTTGATACATCTCTGTATTAGTGATGTATGGCTCTGTCCCATGGCATATAGCATCAACAAGCTCTGTACCTCTGTATGCATACTGCAAAGGATCATGAAATACAGACATGCTCTGCTTACCCTGTAGTATCCTGTCAAGAGCTGCATCCTCGCAACCGTCACCAGTAATGACTGGGACGGTGCCTGTATAGGTACCTGACCTGATCGCAGCCTCTATGGCCTCTGATACACCAGATGCCAGAACATCGTTTGTACAAATTACTGCATCGAGATTACGCTGGGTATAAACATTGGCAAGTAAGGACTGCATGCGCTCATATGCCTCAGTCTTGCTGCTATCCATAGTGCTCACCTGCTCAAGCTCAAACTGTCCGGAACCGACTACAAGCGCACCTGTATCAATATACGGGAACAGCATCTCCATGAGTCCAGGATACATGAAAAACAAAGACTCATCTGTCATATCACCAGTAAAAATCTCTACGCACTTAGGCTCCTCTGCTGTAGCATTGGTAAGGTCCAGTGCATCGATCAGATACCAGCCCAATGTCTCTCCGACGCTATAATCATCACATCCAAAAAGATAATTGACTCCGTTTGTATGCATAGGCACGTGATCAAGAGCTACAACATATGTGCCTGAATTTTTGACGCTATCAAGGGTCTGCCCCAATGCCTCTGAGGTAACATCTGCAGGGGCTACAAATATGATACTAGCTCCCTCTGCCTGAAGGGCCTTGATATCCTCAATCTGCTGCTCTACTACATCATCAAGTGATGTATCTGTACCTGCTGCACCTGCAGAAACTGATACCGCATACTTAAAGTCTGCCTCATAACCTGCTGCATCAAGTGCCCTGGCAAACTCTCGCTGCATAAGCAGCCACTCCTTACGATACTCTCTAGGGAATGAAAAACCTACAAGCTCGCCATTACCTCCTATGACATCGAGTGCATCTATATCCTCACCCGGTGCTACGGACTCCGCCACACTAGTCTCAGTGATACTTTCCCTGGTATCTGTTATGGACTCCACTGCGCTCTCGGTAGTACCTGGCATACTGGTCTCTGCCGCGGTTGTCTCTATACTACTGCCTGTCCTGTCACCCTTGATCTTTAGCCCTATATATGTGCAGAACAAAATAAAAGCAACTGCTCCTATCATGCTGAGCATAAAGATGAGCATGTCTCTGCCGGAACCAGTCCTCTCACGCTTATGAGATATACCATGCTTGTCCTCGATATTTTGATTTACGTTACGATCGTTCATATGTATAGGCTTGTGACTGAGACTCTCCCACTGGTACTCAGGGTCCACCTTTACTCTTTTTCTCTTTTTGGATCCACTCTCACTGGTCTGTTTACTGTCCTTATCTTTATCGTTATCCAAAATGCGCTCCTATGTAACTACTTGTCCTGCCCTATCTACTCTTTGTAAATCTTTTAACATTATAGCAAAAGAGGACAGCCTATACAGCCGTCCTCCTAATTATTAAAGAATTTTTCAGATTAAATCAGTATTTAAAACTATTATTTCTTAGACTTCTCTGAGCCATCCTCAACCATATTTTTGGCACCACCCTTTTTAGCAAGCTGCCATACCAGTGACTCACCCTGGGCGATCTCGAGATCAACACCAGTCTTATTTGGCTCGCTGTCCTTAAAGGTGTAATCCTTACCTGGTAAGATAGCATTTAAGAAAATACCAACAAGTGAGCCAGTTGCGATACCTGAGAAGTTAATGGTTATAGCACCAAGTGGGATAACGATGGCACCGGCTGTTGAGTAGTTTACTCCGATTGCAAGAACCATGATGAGTGCTGCAATGATTACATTTCTTGTCTGTGAAAAATCAACCTTTGTCTCTACAACATTACGGATACCTACTGCAGAGATCATGCCGTAAAGTACCAGTGAGATACCACCAACTGTTGCTGATGGCATAACCTCAATAAGTGCTGCAAACTTAGGGCAGAAACTAAGGATTATGGCGATGCATGCTGCAAGGCGGATAACCATAGGGTCATAAACCTTTGTAAGTGTAAGCACACCTGTATTCTCACCATAGGTTGTATTGGCAGGAGCACCAAAAAGTGATGCAAGAGCTGTTGCTGTACCATCACCTGTAAGTGTTCTATGTAGACCTGGATCCTTGATAAAATTCTCTCCTACTGTTGATGAGATAGCAGATATATCACCGATATGCTCCATCATTGTTGCGAATGCTATAGGCACGATAGTAATCACTGAAGTTATAAGCAGTGATGAGTCCAGTGTTCCGTCTGTGAAAAGTGAAAATACTGTACGATTATAACTGATAGGAAGGCCGAACCATGCTGCCTCACTAACTGGTGCAAAATCAATAGCTCCTGTAAGTGCAGCTACAAGATATGAACCTATAACGCCAAGAAGGATAGGAATGATCTTTATCATGCCGCGTCCCCAGATGTTGCAGATTACTACAATAAGTATGGCAACGAGAGCAATAAACCAGTTTGTTGAGCAGTTCTCTATAGCTGACTTTGAGAGATTAAGTCCGATTGCAATAATGATAGGACCTGTGACTACAGGTGGGAAATACTGCATGACCTTGGACTCACCAAAAGCCTTGAATGCTGTTGCAAGGATCAGATATACAAGACCTGCACAGGCAACACCAAAGCAGGCATATCTAAGGAGATCAGGCTCACCATTTGGTGCTATTGCAGCATATCCGGCAAGGAATGCAAAGGATGAACCGAGGAATGCCGGCACCTTTTTCTTACTGATAAGATGGAACAAAAGTGTTCCAAGACCTGCCCAAAGCAGTGTTGTGGATACACTAAGTCCTGTAAGCAGAGGCACAAGTACCGTTGATCCGAACATTGCGAACATATGCTGGAATCCTAAAATAAGTACCTTTCCAGTACCCAGCTTCCTTGCATTATAGATACCCTCTTCTCCAATTTTGAATTTCTCGTTGCTCATAATTACCCCTTCCTTTTTCATAACAAAGAAAAAGCACGCTTAGGAGGAAATACTCCCTCCTTGCGTGCTTTAACAATATTCATAATTTACTTTTAATGTAAATACTCATATTAAATCTTGAATCCCTTGCATGATTTTTTATCATTTTATCACCGAATCATATTTCGTCAATAGAGAAATAGTGAAATCTGCTTTATGACTTTGCCTGTTTTAATAAAAAATTTTTATTTGTATTATTGATACTTATTTGGATTTTATTTATAATACAATTCCATGCTTACTAAAGCCTGGATGGAGATTGTTATGGAGATTAGACAACTTAATTCATTTGTTAAAATAGTAGAGATGCAGAGCTTCAGTAAGGCTGCTGAGGCTCTTGGATATACACAGGCAGCCGTAACCATTCAGATACGACAGCTGGAACAGGAGTTCAATACCAAGTTTTTTGATAGAGTAGGACGTCATGTGGTACTTACTCCACCTGGACGAGAGTTCCTCCAGTATGCCAATGAGATACTTAGACGTGTCGATGATGTACACACAGCCCTTGGCAATCCTCAGATGCAGGAGCACAAGTTACGTATTGGCTCTCTGGAGTCACTTCTTACTTATAAAATACCTAACGTAGTAAAGTACTTTTATGATAATCATCCAGAGATCACTCTTGAGATCAAGACAGGCTCTCCAAAGGAGCTTATAGATATGCTGGAGCACAATCTGGTTGATGTAGTGTACTTCCTGGACAGACGTGTTTATGACTCCAACTGGATCAAGATTCTTGAGGAGCCAGAGCCTATTATATTTGTAGCGAGCCCGGAACTTGATATACCTGGTGAGGACCATAAGACCGGTCAGATCCACATGAGTGATCTTGTCAAGCTTCCGTTTTTCCTCACAGAGCAAAACTCCAATTATCGTTATGCTCTGGAGCAGGATCTGGCTGCTGACCGTATGCAGATCAGGCCATTCTTTGAGACAGGTAATACAGAGGTGCTTATCCGTCTGGTCAAGGAAAACAAGGGGATAACATTCCTCCCAGCCTTTTCTGTACAGGAGTCCATCAAAAACAAGGAGTTGCGTGAGGTCAAGCCTATTGAGTTTGAGATGACCATGTACAGACAGATATTCTTCCATAAGGATAAGTGGATCACTGATGAGATGAAGGAGTTTGAAAAACTCGTAAAGAGAGGCCTCCTGTAATTTCATACAGAATCAAAATCAGATTTTAAATCAGACTTAGATTTATATTCATGGCAGTGAGTACTTCACTGTCATGTTTTTATGTTCAGTGCTTATATATATGTTTACAGCATATATATAAGCACTGAACAATTGCAAAACGGACCGAGACAACGTGCCCCGGTCCGTTTTGTTATGTAAAGTTATTGGATAGCGATATTAACTAAGCTGCTGATAATAATACCAACTCTGCTTTCTTGTAGTAGGTGTCTCTGCAGCGCCGTTTGAGTTCCAGAGTCCAAATGCATATCCCTGGACAACCTCCGTAGGTGCATCTACAAGACGACTTAATAAAAAACCCTCAACGTAAGGATTTTCCTTTGCCTTTTCCCACGCCTGCATGATAGCCCAGCACTGAGCCTCCTCACCTCTTACAGAACTAAATCCCTGCTCAGACAGGAGGAGATGACGTACCTTACCCTCAGGACTCAGCATATTTTGCTGCTGCATATAGTCTGTGAGCACATGAAGATTTTTTAAATTTACAATAGGTGAGTCAGGACTGTCTGTTGCAAGTGGTGATGTATTCATAAAGTCAGGATTTGTAAGATCCTGAGGATATGCATGCCATGCAATACCATAATCTGTATCTGCAAGATATAAATTCAAGTAATGTATCAGATCTCTGGATGCGTAGTACATACTTCCGCCAAGCTGAGTCCAGTTATAATCAAATGGAATAAATACCCTCGCCTCAGGATTTTGCTCCTTGATAGCGTTATAGAAAATACGGAATCCATCCGCATATGCTTTGGCATAAGTATTGATATCAGTAACACCAAGATAGTTCCACTGCAACTGATTGTTGATCTCATTGCCGATTATCCAGTTGGATACTGAGTTCTTGTATCTGCTGGCAAGAGCACGTGCAACCTGCTCTGTACGGGCTACTCCCTCAGGAGTAAGTGTATTGAACTGATACAGATTTGACATAGAAAAATCCACCGGACAGATAGGATCTGATGCCTGAAAATCATTCATAACTCCCATTGTCACTGTAAGATCTGCGTTGTTATAAGCATCGATCAAGGCATCATAGGCCTGCATCTGCTGCTCATTTTTTATAAAACTAGAGTTAAACTGGAAAATAACCTGCTTACATCCGAGAGCTACCATATCATCCACCATAGTTACATGAGATGAATGTATCCCCTTTATACTCTCTGGCTGATTATAAAATGCAAATGTCGGCGTGCAGATTGACGCTGTCATGACTCCTGCAAGTGCAAGTGCTGATATTTTTTTGATAAAAACTGCCTTCATATATCCCCTTTCATAAGAAGTTACCATCTATACTCTGTATAATGTAGTCCTGATACTTTTAGGATCAAATAATGCTTTTACACTGGCATATGTAAAATATCATAAAATCCATTAAAACAGACACAGCAAGATCCTACCATATTATGATACTTTATTTCTACTCTTGCTTTGTTACTTTTTCCGCTATAAACACTTACATTTATTTTCATCAAGTAACAAAAGTCTTATGCATAATAAAAAAATTTGAATTTTTTTAATCAGGTGTTTGCATTACCTATCGGCTCAAATTGCAGGAATATATATGCTTTTCCCGAAATATCTTGCTTTTATGCGGTGTCTCGGATATAATTCTTACGGTTATTGACATTTAAGAGCGGCTCCTGAGCCACTCTTTTATTTTATGTAAAACACCCAGGTGTACTGTTTTATTTTTTGTAATGCTATACATCTGATGACTACAGGACATGGAGACTTCTGTTTCCAGTGTCTTACATATATAGAAAAGGAGAAGCTATGATTGCAGCAAACAATATAACATTCCGTGTTGGCAAAAAGGCTCTGTTTGAGGATGTAAACATCAAGTTTACTGAGGGTAACTGCTACGGTATCATTGGTGCCAATGGTGCAGGTAAGTCAACATTCTTAAAAATTTTAAGTGGCGCTCTCGAGCCTACAAGCGGTGAGATCTCCATGACTCCTGGACAGCGTCTCAGCGTTTTGGAGCAGGATCAGTTCAAGTACGATGACTGCACTGTTATTGATACAGTTATCCGTGGTAATCAGCGTCTTTACGATATCATGAAGGAAAAGGACGCCATCTATGCCAAGCCTGATTTCTCTGACGAGGATGGCATGAGAGCTGCAGAGCTGGAGGCTGAGTTTGCACAGATGGACGGATGGAATGCTGAGGCAGATGCAGAGACCATGCTCAATGGTCTTGGTATCGGGACAGACCTCCACTACAAGCTCATGAGTGAGCTCAAGGGTTCAGAAAAGGTCAAGGTACTCCTTGCCAAGGCACTCTTTGGTAACCCTGATATCCTACTTCTGGACGAGCCTACCAACCACCTGGATCTCAACTCTATTGAGTGGCTTGAGGAGTTCCTCATTAACTTTGAGAACACTGTCATCGTCGTATCTCATGACCGTTACTTCCTTAATAAGGTATGTACAAACATTGCTGATATCGACTACGGCAAGATCACTGTATTTGCTGGAAACTATGATTTCTGGTTTGAGTCATCACAGCTTATCGTTCGTCAGCAGAAAGAGGCCAACCGTAAGAAAGAGGAAAAGATCAAGGAGCTCCAGGAGTTCATCCAGAGATTCTCTGCCAATGCTTCAAAGTCAAAGCAGGCAACCTCTCGTAAGCGTGCTCTGGAAAAGATCGAGCTAGATACTATCAAGCCATCATCCAGACAGTATCCTTACATCGTGTTCAAGCCAAACCGTGACATCGGTAACGATGTACTCGAGGTAAAGAACCTTACAAAGACAATTAACGGCGTTAAGGTACTTGATAATATTTCATTTATCGTAAACCGTACAGATAAGATCGCACTTGTAGGACCTAATGAGCTTGCCAAGACAACTCTTATGCAGATCCTCTCAGGTGAGATGGAGGCAGACAGCGGCGATTACAAGTGGGGCGTAACCACAAGCCAGTCATACTTCCCTAAGGACAACACACAGGAGTTCAAGTCAGAGGACAACATCGTTGAGTGGCTCACTCAGTACAGCCCTGACAAGGATACTCAGTTTGTACGTGGTTATCTCGGCCGTATGCTCTTTAAGGGTGATGACGGTCTTAAAAAGGTCAATGTCCTCTCCGGAGGTGAGCGTGTTAGATGTATGCTCAGTAAGATGATGATTTCAGGTTCCAATGTCATCATCCTTGATGAGCCTACTGACCACCTTGACATGGAGTCTATCTCAGCACTTAATGATGGACTTAAAAACTTCCCTGGTGTTATCATCTTCTCATCTCGTGATCACCAGGTTGTAGAGACAACAGCCAATCGTATATTTGAGATCATCGATGGACACCTCATTGACAAGATGACTACCTATGATGAGTATCTTGCATCAGATGAGGATATCAAAAAGAGATTTACATTCACTCTTTCTGAGGATGACGCAAGCGACAACTAAATATTCAGTTAAATTTTACTATTATTACATAGATTTAAAGCACGGGTATAGCTACAACAGCAAACCCGTGCTTTTTCCTTGTTTTTCATTGCTTTTTTGATAAAATCTAAAAGTCGTCTGCAATAAATTACCCTCTAAACGTGAACCACCTAAAAAGAAAATTATTTTTTTATCCTTTTAATCCAATTCACATGATCAGCTCCCCATCATAAATATTTAAAATGCCATCTCATTAACTCAGATTTTCTTGATATTACACTGAAATTTTTACCTTAAATTTCATCTGATAAAATAAATGCTCAACAAACAATTCGTTTTCTGATTTCACCTTTAGATTTTCCTGACTTCTGGCAGATTTATCCCATCTTTTCAAGTGCAAAAATTTCACTTACACAAAATATAGTACGTTTTTAATAGAATATATGATACTTTTATAAAGTACTACTATTATGTCCAAAATTTTGAGATTTAGCGGGTTTACAGCATAAAAAATGTGTCCCTCCCGATAAAAATCGAAAAGGACACATTTTGTAAATTTGTTAAAATTCTATCAAAATCTTAAAATTCGAAGCCGAAAATCGGATATTGCAATTTTAAAAATGTTATAATTATGATTTTTAGCTCAAAAGCAAAAAATTAAAAACGACTATTTTATAATTTCAAATCCAAAAATCGAAAATTGAAGTCTAAATATCAATGTCTGAAATTCAAAATTTGAAAATCTAATATCGAAAATCGAAGCCTAAATATCAATGTTTGAAATCGAAAATTTGAAAATCAAAAATCGAAAATCGAAGTCTAAATATCAATGTCTGAAATTCAAAATTTGAAAATCAAAAATCGAAAATCAGGTTTAAAAACAGGTGTCAAAGCCCAAGTCTTGCAAGTGCAGTACGCTTCATCTCGTTGACCCAGTAAATGTAGTATTGATAGTTGTAATGTATCTTTTTGTCAATGCTCCAGTCATCAGGCAGGTTGCCGTTACCATCGCTCATGATATCCTGCACATCAATAAAGCACCATCCATTAGAGGCACACTTTAGCTTCATAGCCTCATTAAGAGCTCGTACATCATCGTTGTTATAATCCTCTGTCTGAGTGCTTTTAGTCATATAAGTAGTACTGATAACATTGATATCAACACCAGGATTAGCCGCCTGAATCTCCTTGAGTAAGGTCTCATAATTGTCAGCTGCATCTGGATCAGCAAGATCTGTATATCCAAAAAAGCTGTACACGTGCTTAGCCCCTATGAGACTAATAGCCTCTGGAAGACGATGCCTCTCACCACGGACCATAGGATGGATATTGTTACCATCATTTGGAAGCAGTGCTTTGGCAATGCTGTATCCCGCAACTGAAAGAGATGTAAAGTTATCACTCACCACATCCCCAACATTGGTAGTGATGTTATATCTTTGGAAATTTTCCGCAATAGAGTCGCCTATTATAACTGAGTCCTTGAAATACTCTGACAAAGCATAGAACTGATCATTGGTAAGCTGAGACACATCCATATTGGCATAATACTGCTTAACAGCATCACTAATGGTGCTGAGTGTACTTGAGTTATCCACCGCTGGTCCAAAGATAGTGGTACCATCAGTCATAGGTGTGACACCCTGAGCTATAGCTCCGGCAAATGACGGAACAGTAGCCATAGCAGCTATCATAGCTGTCAGTATGGCGGTGCGATATTTGCGTAAGTTCATCATCCCTCCTCGTATTTTATAAAACAAAATATCAAATAGTTATAAAATCTCTATAAAACATTCTCAAAGAAACAAAATCTATATCTATTTATAAAAAAACCAAAAAAAATTAATACAAAACCTCAAATTTGTAGTTATCAGGTATCACAAGCTCGTGATGTCTACGTACATAATCTACCAAGAGATCCTGCACATTGTCAGCCGTGCTGAAAACAGTTTTAGCCTTGCCGATCATCTCATATCCACCAGTACCTGTAGCTCTGTAATTTGATGTTATAAGTTTATACTTTTTATTAGGATCAAGTGGTGTGCCATCAAGCATCCTCATGCGCACAACTCTGTCTCCCACAGGACGTCTCAAATCAAACGCATAATCAAGTCCGGCATAAAAATCATAGTTATAATGCTCGATCTTTGGCTTCATAAAGACATCTGAGATATATGGCTTTCCATCGGCATCAAGGTCCAGATACTGCGCACATCTCTCGAGTGCACTCTTTAGTATGTCTGCTGTGACCTCCTTTACCTCTGAGGTATTGGCGAATGTATATGCCGCAAAAATATCTCTTATGCTCACATGCTTTTTAAAGCCTATCTCTGTGTTACCTATACTTGTACATGAAAAATCGGACTCTGCGGACTCCAGCTGCACCTGATTAAAAAGTGCCGCAACCTTACTGCCATGTAATGCAATATCAAGCTTGTCCTCTGGTTCGATCTCATCCTTAAACTCACCTATTGCCTCATCAAGCCATTTTTCTGTGAGCTCCTCCAGAGGCATAATAACGCTCTTAACAGCCTCATCTGTCTCATCCCCTACTGATATAAGGTCTGATGTGCAGGACAGACCATGATCCTCATCAAATGATCCCTTAAGGTATATGTAACACTCGGCATTGGCTGGTGGCTGAACACTCCATGTGCCATATAGATCAAGTCCCGGCACTGCCATGTGCTGATGGCCCGTAAGCATTATGTCATAGTTGAGTTTATGACACATTTCGCAGGCTATGTTCTCCCTGCTTCCAGTGAGTTTTATATGACTCTCCAGCTCCTCCTCATATCCACCATGATATATGCATATGGTAATGTCACATCCCTCCTGCTGCATCAGCTTATACATCTCATCTGCTGCAGAAAGTGGATCTGTGACTCTAAGCTCTGTAAGATTGGCAGGCTGTTCCCATACATTTACATAATCTGTAACAACTCCTGTGATACCTACTCTGAGTCCACTCGCAAGAGTACATATAACATATTTTTTATGTCTTATCTCGCCTCTCAGGTCCTCAACATTGGCAATAAGCAGTGTACCCTGGAGAGCATTGACATAGTCTCTTATAACATCATATCCATTGTTAAAATCGTGATTGCCCAATGTGTAAAAGTCCAGGCCCATAGCATTAAACGCCTCTGCAACAGGATGGAAACTAAAGCTGTCGCTGTGCTCAAGGTAATAGGTGATCATAGGTGTACCCTGAAGACTGTCTCCACCATCAAGAACCAGTACATCAGAGTCTTTACTTACATGAGTTTCCCGTAAAAATCTTTTGTTACTCTCTATAAAGTCCTTGCTGTTAGCTGCACGCTCCTCAGCCGAACGTCCCTTGTCTGCATGCTCATTATCTGCATATCCCTTATTGGCAAATGCCTCATTTGTATGCTCATTGTCTACATGCTCTGCACATTTAGACACTGATGGGCTGCTGCATGGCTCAACTCCCCTTTTCTTTAAATCCACCGCCATATTTGAGAGTCCATAGCTCCTGGTCTCACCAGTTGCATAGTCTACAGGCAGTATCTTGCCATGGGTGTCAGATGTATAATAAATTTCAAAATCCTTCATGAAAATCTCCTGGAATCGCGGTTGTTAACTTATATCCTTTGACAGTATGATCCCTGCAATCCTTGCTCACAGCATCCCTGCACATCGTACTGCATGCCTCTTGCCTTACTGGCATCTTGCATTTGCACCCCTGCCACATATACACACACGAAACCTATCTAAAATAACATGTCTATAATAACAAAAAATAGCAAAGGACGGAGAAAAAATCTCCGTCCTTTTTATTAACATTAACCTCTTGTCAATTTTACTCTTATCTTGGTACTGATCCACTCTACAATGAGAACCAGAACAACCAGTCCAATAAGGATTGAGCCAGCCTCGTTCCAGCGATAAGCATTCATAGCAAAGATAAGTGGGGCACCGATACCACCGGCTCCTACAAGACCAAGTACTGTTGCATCTCGCAGGTTGATATCAAAACGATAAATAGCTGTTGATGCAAAGTTAGGCATGAGCTGTGGCAGGATACCATATATAATCTTTTGCCATGTTGAACATCCCATAGCATCCAGAGACTCAAGTATCTTTGTATCGAGATCCTCTATAGCCTCGATATACATCTTGGATACCATACCGATAGATGTTACTGACATAGTCATAAGACCTGCAAATGGTCCAGGACCTGTAACTCTGATGAACATAAGTCCATATACAAAAGCTGGAACGGTACGAACCATCATGATAATGATACGTCCGATAAAGGCTACTGGCTTTGGTGTCAGGTTGCTCGCTGACAGGAAAGCTAACGGAATAGAAAAGATCGCGCCTACAACTGTACCCATAAATGCAATACATATTGTCTCAAGGAGCAGATAGAGCACGCCCTCTTTTGTAAGATTGAAAAGGAGATTTGTATCAGGATGGACGATACCACTAAGGATATTTAATGCCATCTTACCACCATTTGTGGTAGTACCTGAAGACTCCATAGCACCTAAACTCCATATAAGAAGCACGATTACAATAGCAGCTATAGCTGACTGCCATATCCAGTCCTTTGGACGGCTCTCATATGCTTTTTTTATTCTTTCATTCATACGAGCACCTCCTTAGACAAGCTTCTTACGAGCGTAACGGCTGACTGACTCAATAACAAATACAGTTACAAAAAGAACGATAAGGATCATACCTACATTTGGATACTCTCTCCAACCAAGCTGCTCGTTTAAGATAAGACCGATACCACCGGCTCCTACGTAACCAAGTACTGCAGCGTAACGTACGTTACCCTCAAAGTTGTAAAGACTGTTTGAAAGGAATGCTGGAAGTACCTGTGGGACTATAGCATGTAAAAATGCCTGAGTCCTGGTAAATCCCATAGCCTCCATGGCCTCAAAGGAACCCATATCTACAGTCTCGATCTCCTCATACATGATCTTACCAATATATGAGAAAGAGAAAACAGCAATAGCAGTTGTACCGGCTATAGTACCAAGTCCAAATATGAATGTTGCAATAAGAGCACTTACGAGTGTCGGCAATGTACGTACAATACTGAACATAAGTCTCATAACAGCAACCACAGCACGGTTTTTACAAATGTTTGTTGATGCAAGCATCGCAAAAGGAAGACATAAAACCGAACCTAATGCTGATCCCAAAAGTGACATCTTGATAGTATCCAGCATAGGGTCGATGATAGATCCAAAATATGCCGGCTCTGGTGGGAACATACGGCTGAGTATTACAAAGAACTGATTACCTCTTTTTGCAAGAATTGTTGGATCAAATCCCGTTATCTTTATAGATACATAACTCATAATAAGGATAGCAATTACGTAGATAGGAGCCCTTGAACGTCTCTGCTCCACTGCCTTGCCATTTTCCAGAGTGTATTTTTTAGGCGGGAAGAGCTTATCGTATATACTCATACTGCCTCCTCCTGTCCTCCCTGATAAATCTGGTGCAGAACATCCTTATCTACCTTGTCTGAAGGACCATCATAAACGATCTCACCGGCACGGATACCGATAACTCTTGTACAATACTGAAGAGCCAGGTCTACGTGGTGGATGTTGATGAGGATACTGATATTCATCTCCTGATTGATGCGCTTAAAGTCATCCATAACCTGATTGGCAGTAACAGGGTCAAGAGACGCTACAGGCTCATCGGCAAGGATGATCTCCGGGCTCTGAGCAAGTGTTCTTGCAAGAGCAACTCTCTGCTGCTGTCCACCTGATAACTGATCAGCACGTACAAATGCCTTGTCAAGGATACCTACCTTGTCAAGAGCAACCAGTGCCTTCATCTTTTCTTCCTCATTATAGATTCCAAAAAGTGAACGATACCAAGGCATATCTGGTACAAATGCAGTAAGAACATTTTTTATTACTGTTGTACGAGTAATAAGATTGAAAGACTGGAAGATCATACCAATCTTTCTACGGAAACGACGGAGACTCTTACCAGAAAGGGACATAACATCTGTACCATCAACAGTAAGACTGCCACTGGTTACATCATGCATACGATTGATGGTACGGATCAAAGTTGACTTACCAGCTCCTGACAGACCGATAATTGCTACAAACTCCCCCTGCTCAATCTCAAGATTAATATGCTTAAGACCCTCATAGCCGTTAGGATATCTCTTTCCTACATCTTCAAACTTAATCATTGTTCTTTCCTTTTCCTGTTATGAAATATATAAATGAGTAGCTAAAACCCAATGTTTCATGTGAATGTTTAAAGCTTTAAGCATTCACATAAAATATCGGACGGGCCCATATATACTCTACATCGGCAATTTCCTAAAGATTAAAAGAAAGTCCGCATGAATGCGAGCATTCAGCGGACTTTCCAAATTATGTACCGCTATTTAAGCGAGATGCTTAGTTCTGTCCAAGACGGAGTGCCTTGATGAGCTCCTGAGCATCACGTGCAGAATCATAGTCAGAGTCATTGGCCTCTACATAACCCTTGTGGCTGTAAATAGAAATAACTTCCTTACCCTCCTCTGTGTTGCCGATGTTGATCATAGCCTGCTTGAATGCAGCCTTGAAATCCTCATCCATCATAACATCAGAGATCTTTGATCCTGAAATTGTATCGTTATAGATACCCTCTGTAACACCGATAACATTTGTATCGTCCCAGATAGAGTTCTCCATTGCATAATCAGCGTTCCACTTGTCAACATAGTCACGACGAGCATCTGCATATGTGCAGAGAACATCGATCTGACCCTGAGCAAGACGGGCAAATGCAGTACCATATGAATCACACTCTACAGCATGTGTAAGATCTGTGATGTTCTTGTCATAGTTCTTCTGGATCCAAAGAGCCGGGTAGATGTAACCAGCTGATGATGTAGGTCCCATAACGCCCCAGTTAAGAGCATCGAGATCCTCCCATGTAAGCTCCTCACCGTTGTTAACCTTGTCAGCTACAGCCTTACCAGCCTCTGTAGGTCCGGCAATAATAAGTGCGCGGTAGAATGTAACCTGATCCTCAGTTGCCTCTGTAGGCTTCTGATCGTTCCAATCCTTTGCGCTGTCACTATCGATAGAAAGTCCATCTCTTGTTGCAGTAAGGAGAACCTCTGCATCCTCATCATAAAGGATGTATGTTCCACCAGGGATAAAACCTACATCGATCGTACCTGCTGCAAGACCCTCACCTACGGCCTCATAGCTTGTACCTACTGTGATGTTTACATCCTTGATGTTGTAACCAAGTGGAGCCATCTCCTGCTTGATCATCTCCTTAAGTGGCTCTGTAGCAGTAACGATCTCATCAGGCTCACGTGATGGTACGAATGCTACGTTTAATACGTCAATGTCCTTGGCGTCTGCTGCTGCAGCAACTGTTGTCTCAGATGCATCACCTGCAGCTGCTGTCTCTCCAGCTGCCTCTGTTGCAGCTGCTGTTGTTGCCTCTGGTGTGCTTGATGAACCACAACCTGCAAGAACAGATGCAGCCATAACAGCAGTAAGAAGTAAAGAAATGGATTTTCTCATGTTATCCTCCTAGGTTTGAAGCACTAGCTTCTTTGTTAATTTAACAGCAAAATTGCCGTCTACCAAAAAACCTTAGAAAGTATATCCGAGGTTTTTAAAAGTAGCAATAGATTCCATGTAAATTATATAAAAAAAAAACAAGTTTGCCATAGTTTTCAGTTATGAAACAAAAAAAATACATATTTAATCAGGAAATGTTATTCCATGAGAAATGCAAATACATAATATTAAAAAATATTTCTATAATTATCTTTCTTAAATTTCCACAATTATCGCAAGTTATCCACACATTTTTACACTTTTCCACCTTAGATGTTGAATAGTCCAAACAAAAAAGACGTAATTCTTTAAGAATTACGTCTCAATTTAATGAATTTTTATATACTGCCTGGCATTTATCCACATTTATATAAGAAGAAACTCAAAGTATGCTCTTATATCTACCGAGGAATAACTGCATCCTCTCATTTTCTGAGTTAAATACCTCCTCAGCGGAACCCTGTTCTACGATAACACCATCTGCCATAAAGATAACCTTGTCTGATATATCTCTTGCAAAGGCCATCTCATGAGTAACTATAACCATGGCAATATGGAGATCTTTTAAAGACTTGATAACCTTTAGTACCTCTCCAGTAAGCTCTGGATCCAGGGCACTGGTAGGCTCATCAAAGAAAAGAACCTTTGGACTGAGTGCCAGAGCTCTTGCGATGGCAACTCTCTGCTGCTGTCCACCTGATAACTGACATGGATAGTAATCAGCCTTGTCACTGAGTCCCATCTTTTCCAAGAGATCTCTGCCTATCTTTTCTGCCTCTGCTTTTGACTTTTTCTGAACATGGATCACAGCATCTGTAACATTCTGTAATACGTTCCAGTGTGGGAAAAGATTGAACTGCTGGAATACAAGTCCATATACTGACTTGACCTGTTTTAAAGCCTTTTTATCCGCATAGACTGCCTTGCCATCTGGTCCATTTTTGGCAACTACTGTATCCTCATACTTAAGTGTACCAGCATCAAGTGTCTCAAGAAGAGTAGCACACCTGAGCAGAGTCGACTTACCCGATCCGGACGGTCCGATGATAGATACTATCTCACCATCCTGTACATCAATACTTATATCTCTAAGAACCTGGAGATCTCCAAAGCTCTTTTTAACATTTTTCATTTCTAAAAGATTCATACAATGTCTCCACTTACTGCTATTTCAAAAACTGTACAAACACTTTTTTCAACCCCCTCCCAGGGACATTTTAAAAGTATCTTAAAAATCAATTATTTGTAATAATCCAATTTTTTCTCTGCCTTTTCCATAAGGAGTGCAACTATAAAGTTGAACACATAATAAAATACTCCTGCCACAATTAGCGGTGTCATGGATGTCTGACTGGAGGACAAGGCCTTGGCCTTGGTAAACATCTCCATAACAGAGATAGAGAATGCAAGGGAAGTATCCTTTACAAGTGTGATCACCTCATTGGTAACAGATGGAAGTATCCTCTTTATGACCTGAGGCAGTATGATCCTGAAAAATGCCTGTACCTTGTTGTAACCCAGTATATCCGCTGCCTCATACTGTCCAACCGGCATAGACTGGATACCTGATCTGTAAATCTCAGCAAAGTACGCTGCATAGTTGATGATAAATCCAATATAAACCGCTGAGTTTCTGTAGGTAGGACTGAGCTTAATATCAAAAAGATAATATGGTCCATAGTAAACCACAAAAAGCTGGAGCATAAGAGGTGTACCTCTCATAATAGAGATATAGACCTTTGTTATGCTGCTTATCACACTGTTTTTAGACATCCTGCCAAAGGCCACTACAAGGCCAAGTGGAAGGCTAAATAACAGTGTGATTGCAAAAATCTGTATGGAGACTACAAGTCCTCCCAATAATTGTATAATGATCTGCGAAAGTGCCACAGCTGATCCTCCAATCAAAAAATATCCTATAGTAATGTGGGATTATTTACTATACCTCCTGCGAATGCTTATGGCGATAATCCCTCATTTTTCTGATTATACATAACACTTTAGTTCGATGCAATGATAAATCACTAAATCGCAGACCATTAGCTATTCATTATGCAAAACAAAAATACAGGCACTGGCACATCAACTCTTAAATCCTCTTCTGTCTGATCTTTTATTTTTACATCAAAAATCTGTTATCAATCTATTTCATCATACAAAATAAAAAAACCGCATGAGTCACCTCATACGGCTGTAAATATCAAATCTCATCAATATCTGGATCATCCTCTGGATTTTTGTCCTTATCATCCTCTATGAACTCAAAAAAGCCCTGCATCCAGATCTTGCCCTTAAATCTCCTGCCTACAGCAGGAACACCCTCGAGATCTGACTCATTAATGGCCACATGGAAAATGCAGTCATTACAATTTATCTTCATATCTACCACATTTTCATGTGTGTAGACATTTTCCTTAACCCTGAGAGAAACTATCTCACCGATGATGGAGTATATATCACACTCAACACCTGTAGGCATAAAGCTGGTCTCTACAATAGTATAAAGATCCTCTGTGATTAGTCGCTTGTGTGCCTCATTAAATAGGTTGATATCTGTCTCTGTAAGTGTATCTATAGCCTCCTGATCGCCCTGACGAGCCGCCTCAAAAAGTCTCTTACGCTCGTTGCTCTTACGCTTGATAGCCTCTGGATCCTCCTCTTTTTTCTCTACAGGAAGGAGTATCTTGCCCTCACTTGCAAGACCTGTAAGAAAGGCCTGACGCGCCCTTACATGCATCTGCATGTTGGCTAGCTCTCTCAACTGCACTGAGTTTGTAATGTAAAAGATAAGTGTAATACCAGATCTGAAATCCTCAAGTACACCTGCATAAGTCTCTTTTTCAAGATGTCTCTCTACTGAGCCAGCCTCTGTAAGAGTACCGTCATAGGAGCGCATATAAGGGAAATAATATCTCCTGTGGAATACACCCTCCTTGCTGCGCTCACCAACTACTGTTATACCCATAGAAGGTGCAACAGGAAGCTGGTACTGCTCTATAACAGAGCCCTCATAGCCATTGATAACAAGAGTACGATACTTGTCGTTTACTGCTCTGTTAAGTAGTGGCTCAAGCTGCATATCTGTATTTAATTTTGAAAATCCAATTGTTCTCAGAAATTTATGCATGTATACCTCTTTACTACTGATAAGGCTATACTGCTACTACAGAAAACCTATCGCAGTACATAATTTCCAGTAAGGAAAATCTCAAACTAAATCAACGAAAGTCAGGTGGTTGTCCACCTGACTTTCGTATATTACTATAACCGTTTATTAATTGCAAGCAATCTTAAACAAGCTTAACGATTATATCTGATTTCCTGTATCAATTATCTCATTAACCCACAAAGATGTGTAGTTTGATCTGATTAAACTAATCCCTGAGCGAGCATAGCATTTGATACCTTCTCGAAACCTGCAATGTTGGCACCAACTACAAAATCGCCCTCATGGCCATATCTCTTGGCAGCATCTGCTACATTGTTGTAGATATTTGTCATGATGTCCTTAAGCTTGCCATCAACCTCATCAAATGTCCAGCTGAGTCTCTCAGAGTTCTGTGACATCTCAAGAGCTGAAACTGCAACACCGCCGGCATTAGCAGCCTTGGCTGGCATGTAAAGGATCTTTGCTGCAAGGTATGCATCGATAGCATCTGAGTCTGAAGGCATGTTAGCACCCTCAGCAACTGCCCAACATCCATTTGCAAGGAGAGTCTTGGCAGCCTCACCGTTAATCTCGTTCTGTGTAGCACATGGAAGTGCGATATCACACTTAACGCCCCATGGCTTCTCACCATCGTGATACTCTGAACCAGCAACGCGCTTTGCATACTCGCTGATTCTTGCTCTCTCTACCTGCTTGATCTGTACAAGAACATCAAAGTTGATTCCGTTTGGATCATATACATAACCGTTAGAATCTGAAACTGTAACAACCTTTGCTCCAAGCTGTGTAGCCTTCTGAAGAGCATACTGTGCAACATTTCCTGATCCGGAAATAACAACTGTAGCACCCTTAAGTGACTTGCCGGCAGCCTTTACCATCTCATCTGTGATGTATACGAGACCGTATCCTGTAGCCTCTGGTCTTGCAAGTGAACCACCAAATGAAAGGCCCTTACCTGTAAGAACACCCTCATAAAGGTTTGTGATCCTCTTGTACTGTCCGTAAAGGTATCCAACCTCACGTCCACCTACACCGATATCACCAGCAGGTACGTCAACGTCCTTACCGATATACTTGCAAAGCTCTGTCATGAAGCTCTGGCAGAAACGCATAACCTCTGCATCTGACTTGCCGTGTGGATCAAAATCAGAACCACCCTTACCACCACCGATAGGGAGACCTGTAAGAGAGTTCTTTAAGATCTGCTCCATACCGAGGAACTTAAGGATAGACTGTGTAACTGAAGGATGGAAACGAAGACCTCCCTTGTAAGGTCCAATTGCAGAGTTAAACTGTACTCTGTAACCAAGATTTACATGGTTAACACCCTTATCATCAGTCCAAGGTACTCTAAAAGTAATAATCCTCTCTGGCTCAACGAATCTCTCAAGGAGAGCGTTCTTTCTGTAAACGTCCTCGTTCTTCTGAACGATTGGATCAAGAGAATCAAGAATTCTCTTTGCAGCCTCAAGAAACTCTGACTCATAAGGATGCTTTGCTTTTAAATTTTCATAGACTTCTGCAACATAAGACATAAGATTTTCCTCCTTCAGGAAATAATTCTTAAATTTAAAAAAATTCGGTGCCAGGACAGACTACGCCCCTTTTTCCTGAAAGGCGCCCCCATTGGCTCCGAACCTCTGTGTTTTACAAATGAAACTATATCACGTCATAATTTTAGAGTAAATAAAAAATATTAGGTATGACTAAATTATATACCTGTATCTCCCGAGCCATCTCTCTGGCCATCCCTGGCATTCTTTCTCCTGCGAATGCTCAGCTCCCTACACACTCTCCCCTCACAAATTTAAAGACACAAAAAAGATGCGCAGGGTTTTGTCCCTGCACATCTCCTATCAATGAACTTGTTGCCACAAGGTTCACTATATCTATGAACATCAAAGTTAATCCGTAGGTCTGGATATTACTCTGTATATTCCTTTGTGCATCCCATGATCTCTACAGGAGTCTTGTCGTTCTGCTTGTACTTCTTGCCATAGAAAGCAAGCTTGTACATCTCCTTAAGATCTGAGATCAGAGGATAACGTGGGTTTGCACCAGTACACTGATCGTCAAAGGCATTGACACTCATCTCATCAAGTGTCTTTAAGAAATCCTCCTCTGTTACGTTGTAATCCTGGATTCTCTCCTTGACACCTACAGTTCTCTTGAGCTCTGTGATCTTGTCGCAAAGCTTCTCTACTGCCTTGGCGTCATCCTTTTCGTTAATACCTACAAAACGAGCACACTCTGCATATCTGGCCATTGTATGTGGATACTCGTACTGTGGGAATGTTCCCATCTTAGGTGGCTGCTCTGATGCGTTATATCTGATTACCTCTGTAAGGAGCAGTGCGTTAGCAAGTCCGTGAGGGATGTGGTGATATGCGCCGAGCTTGTGTGCCATTGAGTGACAGATGCCGAGGAAAGCATTGGCAAAAGCCATACCTGCCATACAGGAAGCATTGGCCATCTCGTCACGTGCCTTGATGTTAGTTGGCTCGTTGTAGGCTGTTGGGAGGTACTCAAATACTCTCTTCATAGCCTGGAGTGCGAGACCATCTGTATATGGTGTAGCCATCATACTTGCATAAGCCTCAAGTGCGTGTACCAGTACGTCGATACCTGATGCTGCTGTAAGTCCCTTTGGCTGTGTCATCATGTTATCTGTATCTACGATAGCAATGTTAGGAAGGAGCTCATAATCTGTAATAGGATACTTTGTGCCTGTCTCCTGATCAGTAATAACCGCAAATGGTGTAACCTCAGATCCTGTACCTGATGATGTAGGAATAGCTACAAAGAGTGCCTTTGTACCCATCTTAGGGAACTGATAAACCTTCTTACGGATATCGATGTAACGCATTGCCATGTCTGCAAACTGTACCTCTGGATGCTCATAAAGTACCCACATGATCTTGGCTGCATCCATTGCAGATCCACCACCAAATGCGATGATCGTATCTGGATTGAATCGAGCCATCTGCTCAGCACCCTCCTGGGCGTTGGCAAGAGTTGGGTCTGGCTGTACATGAGAGAATACACGGTAATCAATGCCCATCTCATGGAGCTTTTCAGTAATAGGCTTGATATATCCAGCTGAATCAAGGAAGGAGTCTGTTACTAGGAACACCTTCTTTTTGTCATAAACGTCTTTAAGCTCGCTAAGAGCAACAGGCATACAGCCCTTCTTGAAATAAACCTTTTCAGGTGTTCTGAACCAGAGCATATTCTCTCTCCTCTCTGCAACTGTCTTGTAATTTAAAAGATGCTTGATACCAACGTTCTCTGAAACAGAGTTTCCGCCGTATGAACCGCATCCCAGTGTGAGAGATGGATCTACCTTAAAGTTATAGAGATCACCGATTCCACCATGTGAAGATGGCATGTTGTGGAGGATTCTGCATGCATGCATAGCTACTGCGTGCTTATGGATCTTTTCTGTCTCTCTAGGATCGATGAAAAGTGATGCTGTGTGTCCAGGACCGCCATCCATGAGGAGGACCTCTGCATTCTTAATAGCAGCATCAAAATCCTTGGCCTTGTACATACCGAGTACTGGTGAGAGCTTCTCGTGTGCAAATGGCTCTGCCTTTGTGTTGTCTGATACCTCACCGATAATCACCTTTTTGTCGTGTGGAATCTTAACTCCGGCAAGCTCTGCAATCTTCCATGCAGGCTGTCCTACGATCTTGGCATTGAGGGATCCATTTATAATAATAGTCTTTCCTACTTTTTCACGCTCCTCCTTGTTAAGGAAGTAAGCGCCTCTATACTCTAACTCTTTTTTAACCTTGTCATAAACATCGGCAACTACTGTGATTGACTGCTCAGATGCGCAGATCATACCATTGTCGAATGTCTTGGAGTGAAGGATTGATGAAACAGCCATCTCTATATCAGCTGTAGAATCAATGATACATGGGTTGTTACCTGCACCAACTCCGAGAGCAGGTGTACCTGATGAGTATGCTGCATTAACCATGCCAGGACCACCTGTTGCAAGGATACAGTCAGCATCACGCATAATCTCTGATGTCATCTCAAGTGATGGCTCATCGATCCAGCCAATGATATTTTCCGGAGCACCAGCTGCTACTGCTGCATCAAGTACGATCTTGGCTGCAAGAGCAGTACACTTTTTAGCTCTTGGATGTGGGCTGATGATGATACCATTACGCGTCTTAAGACATACAAGAGTCTTAAATATTGCTGTTGATGTTGGGTTTGTTGTTGGGATAACAGCTGCAACGAGGCCTAATGGCTCAGCTACTGTCTTTGTTCCAAAAGCAGGATCCTCAGCTATAACTCCACAGGTCTTGCTGTTTTTATACTTGTTATAGATATACTCTGCTGCGTAGTTGTTTTTGATGACCTTATCCTCAACTACACCCATGCCAGTTTCCTCAACTGCCATCTGTGCGAGCTGGATACGCATCTGGTTAGCTGCTGTAGCTGCTGCATTAAAAATCTTATCAACCTGCTCCTGGCTGTAGGTAGCAAACTTTTCCTGTGCTTCACGTACAACCTGGATCTTGGCTAATAAAGAATCCATATCATTTACAACAGTTGGATTTTTTACTTTACTCATGTGATTTCCTCTTTTCTGTGGCAACAAAAATTTAGTATTTTCTTTAAAAATAACTTTGTTATTTTTTTATCAATTTGTCATGATGTAAGTATATTCCTTTGATAATTTATTGTCAATATTTAATTGATAATTTTTTGTCAATTTTATCTTTAATGCCAGAATACCCAGATAAACAAATAACCCGTTGTTGCCGCAACCAGTGTAAATGGAACTCCGATTTTCATAAATTCACCAAAAGAAACTTCATGTCCCGCTTTTTTAAGCATACCTACAGCAGTAATATTGGCACTGGCACCAATAGGCGTTATATTGCCGCCTAAAGTAGCTCCTGACAAAAGTCCCAGATACAACACATAAGGCTCAATGCCCAATAATATAGAAATACTTGTAATTATAGGCAGCATTGTTGCCACATATGGAATGTTGTCTATAAATGCGGAAAAAGCCACTGACCCCCATACGATGAGACTGTACAGAACAAATAAATTATCTCCACCTGCCATTACTATTATTTTAGCCGCATCATCAATAAGACCTACATCTGTCAGTCCCTGGATCACTATAAAAAGGCCGCAAAGCACCATAAGTGTTTCATAATCCACTGAGGATACCGCGTGAATAACATTTATGCTGTCTCTTTTAATCCCAAAATCATAAACTACGCAAATAATGGCAATAGTTATACATATAAGACCATTGATAAATGATGGTGTATTAGGGATAAATGATGCAATAATGAGACATACCACTATGCTGCATAACGCAATGGCAGGAAATATATCTTTAACCTCTGTTTTTTCTTTAGCATCTACAGGCTGAGTAAGGTCTCTGAACAGAAATATCATTACCGGAACTGTCATGATGGCTCCCAGCTCCACAGCCCAGAATATGCCTGGTCGCCCATGCATCCAAAAGAAATCTGTAAAATTCATGTTGGCGTAATCTCCAAGCATGATTGATGTTGTATCTCCCACAAGTGTTGCTGCCCCCTGTAGATTGGAGGATACCGCAATAGACAATATCATGGAAACCGGAGAGATACTCAGCTTTTCACATATAGCCAGTCCAACAGGAGCAACCATAAGTACTGTTGCCACGTTATCTATAAATGCAGAGACAACACCGGAAAACAGAGACATTAGTATGATCACCCACATCACATTTTTACATTTATCCAGTATCAAATCCGCCATAAGATTAGGCATCCTTGACTCGATAAAATAGTAGACCACTATCATGGTGCCGCCTATCATCATAAGCACATTCCAATTAACTATAGATAAAATGTAAAATAGATTTCTTTGGATTATTCCCAATATTACAAACGTAATAGCTACTGTCCAAATGGCATACTGTTTCCAATCCGATTTGACGATCATAACGACATACATCAAAATGAACAGAATTAAAGCAATAGTTTTTATTTCCAAAATGCCCCCTCTGTAATATCACAACTTGTACCAATAAATCCTGCTATTCAACATCGATTTATAAAATTACTATATCCCAATTTATACTGCTTTACATCTAAAATCCTCAATTCTTTGCATCAAAAAAGGATGACTGAACCATGTTCAATCATCCTCTCGTAACTTTATGTAATTAATTTGCTATACGCAGTTTAAACTTCTGCATCGCTCTATCAGAATTGGCTAAAGCTATATCTGCACCAAGAGACTGTAGCTTTTTCTCAAAATGCTCATATCCTCTCTGGATATATCCTATCTCATTGACAGTGGTGATACCCTCTGCACAAAGGCCAGCGATAACAAGCGCTGCACCAGCTCTCAGATCCAAAGCATTGACACTGGCTCCTGTAAATCTCTTTACTCCGTCAATGACTGATACATTGCCCTCTACCTTGATGTTGGATCCCATACGGGCAAGCTCATCAACATACTTGAATCTGTTTTCAAAAATAGACTCTGTCACAACAGATGTGCCCTCTGCAAGTGCAAGAGTAACCGACATCTGTGGCTGCATGTCTGTAGGAAATCCCGGGTACGGAAGAGTCTTTACATCTGTAGGATGCTGAACATCAGCTCCAATAACACGTATAGCCTCATCGAACTCGTAAATGGTATTACCCATCTCCAGGAGCTTGGCAGAAATCGACTCCAAATGCTTAGGAATTACATTTTTTATGAGTACATCTCCTCTAGTCGCCGCTGCAGCGCACATAAATGTGCCTGCCTCAATCTGATCAGGGATTACTGCATAAGTAGTGCCATGCAATCTCTTGACTCCCTTGATACGTATAGTATCTGTACCAGCGCCCTTGATGTTGGCTCCCATAGAGTTGAGGAAGTTGGCAACATCAACTATATGTGGCTCCTTTGCCACGTTCTCTATAATAGTCCTGCCCTCAGCAAGTGCTGCTGCAAGCATGATATTTATAGTAGCTCCAACAGAAACTACATCCAGATAAATATGTGATGCCTTTAGACCATCAGCTGCCTCTGCGTGAACGCAGCCATTTTTGATCTCAACAGTAGTACCAAGAGCTCTAAATCCCTTGATATGCTGATCTATAGGTCTTGATCCTATAGCACAGCCACCTGGAAGAGGTACGATTGCCTTGTGATACTTGCCCAGCAATGAACCTATAAAATAATATGATGCTCTTATCATACGTATGTACTCATCATCGATAGAAACATCATTAACATCTCTCGCATTAATGAGCGCTGTATGTCGATCAATACGCTTGACTGTAGCTCCAACCTCTTTGAGGGCCTCCAGCATAACGTTTATATCGCGTACATCCGGCAGATTCTCTATTGTAACATCCTCATCTGTTAAAAGCGCTCCAGCAATAATACCTAATGCGGCATTTTTTGCCCCACCGATCACGACCTCGCCGTGCAGCGGTTTTCCGCCCTTCATGATAAATTGTTCCATATATCTCCTTAGTTAGTATGCTAATCTGCAAAAGAGCATACTAAACCCTTTTATCCATAATCCCTAAGATTATAATTGAAGGATAGTATTTTTGCAACTGCCATATAGAGCAGTTACCTTAACAACTAATATAACCCTATATATCTGATGTATTATTACACACCAAAAGTATCTTGTTTCTTAAAATTCAATAAACAATAACTAGCTGGTTATATACTACGAGAAAATACTTAATATTTCACCCGAAACTTTTTCTGTTATAGCCTGAACATTGTTTACGAAAATGATGTCCTGTATTCCACGATCAGTAATGAAATGTCCCAGATTATCCTTATAGTAACGATAATCAACCACATATACATCACTATAGTGATCCACAAGATATGGAACAAAAGCATTACCATAGGACTCTTTAACAACAACACAGCTCGATCCATCAGTAATATTTGGATTGTGTATCTCTGTAAAAGGATTATCACCATTAAGGAAACAATTATACTTTCTTCCCGCATTGGCCTCAGTCATGTCATTTATAACATGGGCTGCAGTCTGCACACCCTCCTCATCAGTGATGATACTTTCATTGGTCCCCACAGGAATCCACGCCTCAACGTGATCCGGATTAGCTTTGAGCTCCTCTGAACGATTGGTAGCAAAATAAAATGTTCCGTAGAATCCTGTATAATCAACGTACTCATACTCACTAAGCTCATGAGGTGTTATGCCTTTTTCCTTACAGAAATCTCTATAAGCATAGTATGCTCCAAGTCCTGTCCAATGGTGATCTGTGTTGAAATAAATATACTCGTCCTTATGCTCGATCATAGTATCAAAAACAGATATCCTGTGCACTGTAGGATCCATAAGGCTAAAAATGTAATTAAAGGCATCTGGCATGTTTCCTGACCCTAGCTCCTCCTGGAGAGATGGATCCAGCTCAACACCAAAGCTGTTTGGTACCAGAATGTCATAGACCTCAGCATCCGGAAAACTGGCCTTAACTGTGTTTATAACAGACGCATATTTAACCGAACCGCCCTGATTATAATAAAAAATCTCATAGCCTTTATTGTTGCTTACGTAAATGTTTCCAGCCTGCTCTCCTGCGACCTCAACTGTTTCCTTAGGGGTATTATCCACCTTGAGTGTTCCATCCGCATTGGTCTCCACAAGCTCCTGATACTCATCAAGAGTCTCCTGTGTCTCTGTCTCCTCAAGCTGTATGATCGGTGCCAGAGATTCTGCTGTTTCAGGTATAGTATCCTCTACTATGTCTACCTTATTACCATAATAAGCTTCACCTCCTGCCCCGTATAAGTACTCTAGTTTAGACTCCATACCGAGTAATAACTCTCTATATGGAAATGTATCTGAAAACCATTTATTTAAATCTGTAAAATATTTTCCATTCATAGCGGCAACAGCCCTGAGCTCAGGCACTACTGCCAGTGAACGTTTCTCTGACTCTGAGTAATTTGGTCTCGCAACAAAAACGCCCACAATAAAAAGTCCGGCAAAAACCCCCATTGATACCCCGGTCATAAAACGTGCTCCTGCACTTTTAAACCCCTTACTGGTTTTCTTTTGAGTCTCCGATCCGTCGGACTCTACAGTATCATTTGATTTATTTATTTCAGCTTTATCTATATCATAAATGCTGTTATCATCTCTATCTATCATTTTTATCAATATGTATCTGACAATATTTATACATTTTAATGTTATTTATAAGTTTTATGGTTATAGCCATGTATAATACAGGAAAAAATCAAAATTGGTTATACAAAAATGGAGTATAACTTGCTCCTACCATAGATAAAATCGATACAAATAAAAATATAAGCATCAGTATAGTACGCACTCCATAATATATTGACTCTATAAGAGCACGCTCATTTTTCCTTTTCTTAAGCCTCATATTGAGACGGGTCAACACACGTTCATGGCTCTTGCTGTCCTGCTCCTGAACCACTTTTAACATGTCACTGTCATTGTCATACATCTTTACCAGAACATGATCCTTTGTAATCTCCTGCTCATAAAGAGTCTCCTCATCAGCGATATTCTGCATCTCTCTGGCCTCTTTTTTAAAGCTGTGATAAAGCATATCTCTCATCCTTAGAGCCAGTTCTCTCCATACAGGTGTACATACTGATATGGCGAGCAGAACAAAATATATATTACCACGCATTGTCAATAGGTCTGATGTGGTGTACATAACACGACCACTCATGCCTGACATTACCTTTATTACTTCCCATAATTTATGGAAATCGGTAATTCTAAAAAGAACCCATCCAAAAAATACAACAATAAGTGTATATCCATGCTTTAAAAGTTTTGTGATTATGTACTGTCCCCTCTTGACCTCCGCATAGTCCTTATCTTTTTGTAACTTACGTATGATATTTTCTATTACTATAAAGACAAAATAATAGAGCCCCCACAATATAAAGTTCCAGCTGGCACCATGCCATAATCCTGTAAGCACCCATACGGCAAAAAGATTTATAACCAGCCTGTAAAAGCTGACCCTGCTACCTCCTAAAGGTATGTACACATAATCCCTAAAGAAACTACTGAGGGAAATGTGCCAGCGTCTCCAAAACTCTCGTACTGAGTCTGCAATATAAGGGTAATTAAAGTTTTCCGGATATTTAAGACCTATCATCTGCCCAAGTCCCAGAGCCATGTCAGAGTAAGCTGAGAAATCAAGATATATCTGCATCATATAAAATAATGACCCGATATAAGCGCCGCATACAGTGTAGTTGGTATCCACTGTTAAAGGCAGAAATAACTCTGCCATCTCACCACAATGGTCTGCAAGCAGTGCCTTTTTAGCAAGACCAATACTAAATCTCCAGATACCATTTGAGAATGCCTCAAAGGAGACATTCCTCTTGTCAAACTGACGTGACATCTCATCAAATCTTGTTATAGGACCCTGAGATACCTGATGAAATATAACCGTATAAAGTAGAACATGGAAATAATCCCCTGCTCTCGTCCTACTCATATAAACATCAGAAATATAACTGATCAGTTTAAATGTGTAGAAGGAAATACCTATAGGCATACCCATCTTTATGATATCGCTGTTTAATCTGTCTCCAACTGTGAGAGAAAAAATATCCTCAAGGATGAATCTGTTATATTTAAAAACTGCTAATACACCGATAAGTCCAACGAGGCCGATGATCAGCCACACTTTAGCAATCTTTTTATTTTTTTCAAGGTCGTGCTGAGCCTCTGGATCCATAAACTCCTCATCACCTGACTGAAAATCAGGCGATGAGGCCTCTGCTCTGTCAAGTGCTCCCTGGATGATCCTGCCCACCATCCATGCAAAGGCAGCCATCACAAGTACAAGCACAAGATAATTTATGCCTCCAAATCCGTAAAAGCAAAGAGAGGCTATCAAAAGCCATATATTTTTCAGTTTGATACCAGGTATTACAAAATAAATAAATGTAAATACAGGAAAGAAAACTGTCACAAAAATCAGACTTGTAAAACTCATACTCTGTATTCCTATCTAAATATATTTATGCTATTGCCATTTATGACAATTTCATATATACTTTTTTTGCTTTGGGGTTGTCTGGGCCCCACGCAATGGGTCCCTCGAACCGTGTCAGGACGGGAACGTAGCAGCACTAAGAGGATCCTCCCATGTGACGTGGATCCACCTATTCAGCCCTGAGGCATTTTTTATGCATATACTCATATGCATATTTTTTTGCATTATATTCTGTATACTCTTTTAGCATTTTCTGTTGTGATATGTATCACATCAACCGGATCCATGTTCTTAAGTTCCGCTATTTTATCAACAATATATGGCAGATTACGAGGATCGTTTCTTGTTCCTCTCATGGGTGTAGGCGCCATATATGGGCAATCTGTCTCCAAAACTATATTTTCTATCGGGATATTCTCCACAACCTCTTTAACCTTTTTTGAGTTTTTAAAGGTTACAACGCCGCCAATCCCCACGCACATACCAAGTTTTACATACAATTTAGCCATTTCAAGCGGATAACTGAAGCAATGTATGATACCACCATTTTCATATCCTTTTTCAGAAACGATCAAATCATAGGTATCCTTGGCCGCATCTCTAGAGTGCACGTTGATAGGCAGCTTTAGCTCTCTTGCAAGTCTCAGCATCTTCCTGAAAGTATCTCTCTGGATCTCAGGATCAGGATCGGCACCTGCGAGATCCTCAGGATCAGGTTCCTTGCCGGCTTTACGAGCAGCCTCAATGATGCCAGCTTTTGTATAATAGTAGTCAAGGCCGATCTCCCCTATAGCGACGATCTTTCCACCATTAGCATTATCGCGCACTTTATCTCTATCTTTGTCGACAATGTTTCTGAGTTCTATAATATCTGCCTCACTGCACACATCGCTATGGTCGGGATGGAATCCAACAGTGGCATAGACATTGTCATACTTGTACGCTATCTCCACTGCCTTACGGCTCGACTCAAGATCAAAACCTATTTCTGTGAATGCTCCGACCCCAACTCTCTCAAGATCTGAAATGATACTATCTCTGTCCTCATCAAATCTCTCGTCATTGAGGTGTGCATGTGTGTCAAATATCTGTAAATCCTTTATCATACGGTAATCATCGCTCCAATATAAATCATGACATAAAATACTATGAGATGAAGTGGATAATAAATGTAATAAAACCACTTAGGATTAAATCTTCCATGCTCTCCGTTATAGAAAAATATAGGTATAAAAGATAACACTGGAAGGAAATGAACAGCCACACTGCCTGCTGCAGTAGCTGCAATACCCGAAATCATCTGAAGTACCTTTTCTTTATGGAAGTAGTACATAAGTGCTATGCCGACAACTCCAAAAGCACCATACTGGAAATTGGCAAAATAGGCCACAACACATCCTACTATCACAGGAAAACACATTTTGACTATGTCACGCTTCCACACCTGCATGAAATGCATAACAAGCAATGCCGTAGCCAGAGTAAAAACAGGATTCTGTAAACTCCAGTTATAAGTCTCATTAAACATGCAAAGGTCAAATGGAACCTCTGATACTATTGCTACAATAAAAACTCTGATGAAATATTTCCAGAAATTGGAGGTGTGTATAAAACCTTCCACTAAAAGAAATGCAAAAATAGGAAAACTAAAATGTCGGAAAATAATGAGAAAATTATATAAAGCAAGCCACCTGGCGCCCTCTTCTGTGGCTATAGCCATCTGATAGTACTCATCTACGTATCCATAAAGCTTGCCATTATGGATAATGACGACCGCAAAGTTATATGCGGTCATCATTAAAACAGCTAAAAGCTTAAGCATACCACCAGAAAGCCCAATATTCTTTTTTGTACTTTTAAGTACACTCTGATATGTAGCCATAACTCAAAATATATCAGCTTAGTTGATGCTTGCACCTGAAGGCATCTTGCTCATTGGTGTCATAAGAGCGAGCTTACCATCATTATCCTCTGCTGCCACGATCATACCCTGTGACTCCTGTCCGGCTATCATACGTGGTGCAAGGTTAGCAACTACCATCACTCTCTTTCCGACAAGATCCTCTGGGGCATAAGAGCTCTTGATACCACTGAGGATAGTGCGTGTCTCTGAGCCAAGCTGTACCTTAAACTTGAGGAGCTTCTTTGACTTTTTGACCTCCTCTGCATGGAGTATCTTACCAACTCGGAACTCAAGCTTGGCAAAATCATCATAAGTTATCTCTGGTTTTTTCTCAGGGTCGCAAATGTTGGTGTCCGGGGCGCAGTCACCATCTGCATCAATAGTCTCTGGCATGCCGTCATCTGCTGCATCAGCTGTTTCCTGAGAGCCTGCCTCCTGAGCCTGCTGCGCCTCAAATGCTGCAATCTGAGCTGCCTCAATCTTGGCAACCTCAGCCATAACATCCTCCTCTTTCTTACGCTCAAAAAGAGTAGCAGGATCTGATGTCACCTTGTTGCCTGACTTGTAAAGCCCCCACTTATCCATATCATCAAGGGAACGCTTGTCTGCATTGATCTCCTTTAAGATCGCACATGCTGTCTCAGGCATAAAACTCTCAAGGATAGATGCACCGATATTGAGAGCCTCTGTAAGATTGTACATAACTGTCTTGAGACGGTCAGCCTTGGCCTCATCCTTGGAAAGAACCCATGGCTCTGTCTCATCAATATACTTGTTTGATCTACGGAATATATCAAAAACAGCTGTAAGTGCATCTGCCACTCTGAGCTGATCCATCTTGTCTGTAGCTGTCTTAACTGCATTTAAGATAGTGTTCTTGAGATCCTCATCAACAGGCTCAACAACACCCTTGTCCTCCACAATACCATCGAAATACTTGTTAGTCATGGAGATAGTACGCTTAACAAGATTTCCCAGGATATTGGCAAGCATAGAGTTGTAACGCTCTACCATAAGCTCCCATGAAATAACACCATCATTCTCAAATGGCATCTCATGTATTACAAAGAAACGTACTGCATCTACACCAAAAAGCTGTGCAAGGTCGTCAGCATAAATAACGTTTCCTCTTGATTTTGACATCTTTATGCCTTCCTGTGACTTACCTGCAGCAGTAAGGAGCCATGGATGACCAAATACCTGTTTAGGCAATGGGAGATCAAGACTCATAAGGAATATAGGCCAGTAAAGAGTATGGAAACGGATGATATCCTTGCCGATAAGATGGAGATCACATGGCCAATACTTATTGAACATAGGATCATGCTCACCATCAACATCATATCCGAGACCAGTAATATAGTTTGTAAGAGCGTCAAGCCATACATATACTACATGCTTAGGATCAAAATCTACAGGTATACCCCACTTGAAAGATGTTCTTGATACACAGAGATCCTGGAGACCTGGCTTTAAGAAATTGTTGACCATCTCATTTTTACGTGATACAGGCTGTATGAACTCAGGATGCTCCTCAATATGCTTCATAAGGCGGTCTGCATACTTGCTCATCTTAAAGAAGTAAGCCTCCTCACGAGCCTTCTCTACAGATCTGCCACAGTCAGGACACTTGCCGTCTACGAGCTGTGAATCAGTCCAGAAAGACTCACAAGGGGTACAATACCAGCCCTCATACTCTGACTTGTAGATGTCACCCTTGTCGTACATCTTTTTAAACATCTTCTGAACCTGCTTCTCATGATACTCATCTGTTGTACGGATGAACTTATCATAAGAGGTATTCATAAGATCCCAGATTGTCTTTATCTGTCCGGCTGTATCATCAACAAACTGCTTAGGTGTGACACCTGCTGCCTCAGCCTTTAACTCAATCTTCTGGCCATGCTCGTCTGTTCCGGTCTGGAATCTTACATCATAGCCCTGAAATCTTTTATAACGTGCAATAGCATCTGCAAGAACTATCTCATATGTATTACCGATATGAGGCTTGCCTGATGCATAAGCGATTGCTGTAGTAATATAGTATGGTTTCTTTTCCATAATTCACTCTTTCCGGCTGCCCGAATGGAAGGTAACCTGATTTAATTATTTTGTATATGGCACAAAATCGTGCTTTAACTTAACTAATATAAGTTAAGAACCGGCAAAAAGCAAGTTTGCCGGTTCTAATCATTACCATATGTTTGCTAAAACGTTTTTAAGATTTTCAACCTCTGTGATAACCTTTGTATCTATAAGATTCTGATAAGCATAAATTGCATATCCGGAAACCATGCCTGTACCCACCGCGGATAGTACCTCTCGTGCCAGGATATCATTGTATCGTAACCACTCTGGTGTAGAGTTTCCGTCCCAGGTATTTGTGTTACACTTGTAAAGAGCGAGACCTATATACAGCTTTACCTTGCTGTTGTTAGCCTTAATGAGATTTATCCAATCGTTCAGGCATACCTCGAATGCTGCGTCCGAAGCATTACCACTGCCCGTTTTCTGTTCAAATCCAAAATATATCTGTGGAAGAATGTAATCTATATATCCGTCAGTGCTTAGCCACTTGTCTATGTCAACAAAGTAACTCTTATTACTCTTTAAGTACTTAAGCTGAGCAACAGGGCTAACACCAAAAACTGCAGATGACTTTATAGAGTGCACTGTTTCATATACTGATTTTACAAGGGCTGAAACATTGTCTCTGCGCCAGTCAGCAATGTTTTTTGTACTGCCTGACTCCACATACTCCTGATAATCAAAATTAGTACTAGCGGCGGACCCAAGACCTGGATAGAAGTAATCATCAAACTGTACTCCGTCAACATCATACTTTGTCATGACTTCTCGTACTGCGGAAACTATCAGATCTCTGGCCTCCTGCTTGGCAGGGTTCAAGTAGTAGCTGCCATCAAACAAAAGTACATTTCTATTGGTAGCTGCATCATTATATAGTTTTTTAGCTATAGAACCATCAGGTATCTCATCCCATGATTTCATAGAGCCTGTAACACGATATGGATTGAACCATGCATGGAACTGGATCCCATGTCTGTGTGCAGAGTCAATCATATACTGCAGGGCATCAAACTGATCCGGGTTAGTAGGCAGAAACTTGGATACCGGGAATATATCTGACTTGTAGTAAGCATCTGTATGACTATACACATGACAAAATATAGTATTCAGACCATTGGCCGCAATTTTTTCCATAACCTTGTCTGCCGCTTGTTTAAATGAGGCCTCATCCTTGGGCATGTCAGCCCAGTTGATATATGAGAACCATACACCCTTAAGGGTCCTTGTTGATGCGGCTGTAGTGTCTGCTCTCACGCTTAGGACATTCACAAAACCAGTACACAAAACTGTGAGTATCATAAGACGTGCCACCAGGACTCTGAAAGCATGATCTTTTGCTGTGAAATTGCGTTTTAAAACTCCCATAAACTTTCCAAACATCTCTGCTCCCTCTCAAAAAAAATTTATATCATGTTCTTTAGTATAAACGTTGTTTTGCAATACTTGTCATTACAAATAGTTTACTTTATATAGCATTTGTTATTATTTCGAAAATGACTCTACTAAGTTATGCATTATTTTTTACATCAAAAAAGGTCTCCCTCACGGAAGACCTTTACAATATCAATATAAGATGTATTGACTAATTAATGCAATTACTGAATTGTAACTGTGCAATCTGAAAGCTCGAAGTTTAATGCAAATGTATCAGCAACTGCCTTTTTGGATGCCTCCTCATCGAGACCCTCACCTGCTGCAAAATCGCTAAGTACAAGTGTACCGCTCTTAACAGATACTGATGCGGCTCCATCTGGTGCTCCAGGACCTGCCTCATGTGTCTCACCTGTCTCAGCTGTCTCAAAGCTTACAAGCTTTGTAGATGCTCCAACTGTGCCAAGCTCGATAAGCTTGTCAAGTAATGACTGCTCTGTAAGCTCATCAACAGAGTCCATAACCTGTGACATCTGTCCGTTAACAATTGCATAAACAACTATCGTATCTACTACAGGTGCATTTGGATCTGGCTGCTTGGAAAGTGGAAGACCATTGTCTGGATTTGTTTCCTCTGCAGTAGACTCCTCAATAACGCTGCCATCAGGTGCAGTCTCAACCTTTGATGAACTATCATCCTTTTTTGCCTTACTACCACATCCAACGATAGCAAGCACTGAAGCAGCAAGCATAAGCATCATAATGAACTTCTTCATAATTTATCTCCTCAATCTATGGACTCTGCACTTTACGCATCACCTGTTCCTGGATGATGGTGCCCATCAGTCTAATACTAAATTGCTGATACGATCCATACTTATCATTTTTTCTTAAATAAAACGAAAGAACTCTTGCGAGCCCCTCAAAAAATACAGACTGTAATATATCAAAGCTTAACTATAATTTCAAGTATAGTGCATAAATCTTAATCTTTACGCAAAAATTTTATAGTGATTAACTCTGCTTTAGGTTACAATTGTTTAGTATTGTTGCCATTTTAATAAAAAACATGCATGATACTCAATAGATATGTCTGATTATTAATAATTTATTCATAATAGACTGTGACTATTTTTCAGTTTATGGTTTACAAAAAAACTAAGTAAGGTTGAAAATAGGCCGTAAACTATCTTTAGGGAAACGGGCATCTGTTATTCTTCAGCTCGTATCCTGTGTAAAATCCGGAGCTCTGCTCCTTAGATATGGAGATATATTATGTCAGGAACACTTTATGTGTGTGCAACACCTATAGGAAATCTGGAGGACATCACCTACAGAGTCATCAACTGTCTAAAGACAGTTGATGTAATTGCAGCTGAGGATACCAGAAATTCCATCAAGCTTTTAAATCATTTTGACATTCATACACCTATGACCGCTTATCATGAGTTCAACAAATATGACAAGGCCAGAGCTCTGGTAAATGACATGTTAAATGGAAAAAACGTAGCCATAATCACCGATGCCGGCACTCCTTGTATTTCAGATCCTGGTGAGGAGCTGGTCCATCAGGCAGCTGAGGCTGGTATTACTGTAACATCCCTTCCGGGTCCTGCTGCGGCGATTACGGCTTTGACTATCTCTGCCCTTTCCACCAGGAGATTCGCGTTTGAGGCATTCCTACCTACCGAAAAGGCTGACAAAAAAGAGCGTGCCAGGATACTGGAGGAGCTCAGGACCGAGACTCGCACCATGATCATCTATGAGGCACCTCACAAACTAAAGGGTACTCTCAGAGATCTTGCTGGAGTACTGGGCGGTGACCGTCGCATATCTCTCTGCCGAGAGCTTACCAAAAAGCATGAGGAGGCTATCCGCACGACTCTTGATGAGGCCATAGCCATGTATGAGCTGGAGGAGCCTCGTGGAGAGTATGTCCTCGTAATAGAGGGGCGTTCACCACAGGATATTGTGGCAGAGGCTGAGGCCAGCTGGAACGAGATGCCACTAAGTGAGCATATGGAGCATTATATGAGTAAGGGCATGTCCGAAAAGGATGCCATGAAGGCTGTTGCCAAGGACCGAGGCGTTTCAAAGCGGGATATCTACAACAAACTTAAAACCTAAAAAACTCCCACGATATGTGAGCCACTCTCAAAATTAACTTTGAGCAGTATCACAGATTGTGGGAGTTTCATTTTGTAAATAGCCGCCTTGCTCTTGTGTCTTTAGTCATTGGAGGCTATACATAAGTCATATGTTAAACTTAGATATTAAGATCAGATATAAATCCAGGCCAGTTAGCATCCCTTTTGTACCTACCTGTTGCATCAGGCTTTTTTCTTTTTCAAGAATCCACCTATGACATCACCTGTTTTCATAACTGCAAAACTCAGGGCCAGTGAAAGCAGGAATACTGTAGGAACACGTATCAATATGTGCATCAGTTCCTTTCCCATGGTATTGTAACCGCCTGTCAGGTCTATCAGTCCAAAACACCAGTCTGGCTCTACTCTGTAGTAAAAAGCATAATAAACAGCATAATGCAGTAAGTATACGTAGAATGTATATCGCCCGGCTCTTGCGACAAAGTTTACCAGTTTGTTATCTCTCAGGTCCATGCACAGGACAAAGATAACAAATGATGTACTCTGTATGGTGGCAAATGCACAGTTCCAGTACAGATAGAAATCCTGACTCTGATTATACTTAAATACCAGTCTCTGCATAAAAAAGCGTACTATAAAGGTCAACACGCAAATAATAAGTGCTGTTATACCTTTACTCATTTTTGAATGTGCATCAGCTTTTCCACATTGATCCTCCAGCCTGCCCCTTATAATCGCTATTTCAGCACCTATCATCATGAGCATAGCCGGTGCCGTATAGAGCATAAATGGGGATATCTGTACCGGACACAAACTGATGAGTCCAGTCATATTAAAATCCATAATTATCTGATTAACAAAAATAAATATCATTATGAACCATCTATACTTGCAATAGGTGTCTCCGGCATAGATTTTGGTTGTTATATGTTTGAGTTTGGAGCCTGAGACATTCGCCTTATCCACATAGATTTGTCCTGATTTTACGCCATTATCAATATCATCAGGTACCTGCTCCCTGCTGCAGGTATCGGCTTTATCCACATCCTCTGCCTGTTTGTACACTGATTTTGTGTATAAAGGTCTCAGTAGTGGATAAGCAAGCACCAGCTCAAGATACGTAAAGATATACCATAAATGCCCAGCCAGGCTCTCTCTGATAGTGCCGCCCCAGGACAGGACATCCGTAATAAATCCCCGGATATCAAAGTTAAGATGTGTCAGACAGAAAAGCAGAGTCTGCTCGTCACGGATAAATGGCGCAAACTGATAGCTCAGAAGCATGACAATAACCCCAGGAAGCACTATACCTGTAAGGGTGCGCTTTAGAGTATCCTTAAAACCCTTTTTAAAAAAGAAAAAGCCGCTCAGTATAAAAAACAGTGTCACACCATCTGCAAATATGAGTCTGATAAGCAGCTTTGTGGCATCTCCTGTCCCCATAAGATCCACGTGTGTACCAACTACCAGTAAGCACGCTATGACTCTTATGAGATCAATACTCGGATCCCTCTTTTTTATTGTTTTTTTGTCTGTACTTTTAGTCATAATCCTCCAGACAGAAATAATTACATATTAAAAAAACATCTCTATAACAAAGACTGTGATGCTGCACATGATAGCTGTAGGGAACAGTCCACCACCAAACCAGGCAACTCCAATACCTATGATGAGTGCTGCCAATCCTGCAATCGGCTGCTCTGTAGCCTGTATGATAGCCGGGAATGTCATCACCGCCAGTGTTACGTATGGAACGTAATACAGAAAAGACCGTATAGTTCTGTTTTTGATTTCCTTACGTATCAGCGTAAGAGGCAGTACACGTATCATAAAGGATACAGCGAACATAATAAAGATATACACATAGTTATTATGCATTTCGGGCTTCCTCTACCTTGTATTTCTCACCAACATAATCATCAGCCTTGCCCTCCTCAGTATCCTTTATAGGGCATAGGACAGCTGCTGCACCTGCAATAAGCACCGTCAGAATAATGATCCTTGTTCCATCGCTCAAATTAGATATAACAGGCATTTTAGATGCAACAAAACTAAGTGCCATGGATAAAACTACCAGAACTCTCACTATCTTATCATGTTTTGCCGGAGGGATGATAATTGCCAGAAACATGCCGTATAGTAATACTCCAAGAGCACTTACGATATTGGCCGGAACAACATTACCTACTATAACACCGCAGGCTGTACCCAGTGCCCAGAAACTGAGAGAACATATGGCAAGTCCATAATTATAAAATGGATTTAATTTGCCCTGAACTGTAGCTGACGCTCCAAATATCTCATCAGTGATCCAGAATCCTACCAATAGTCTGTGTGGCAGACTAGTGCTTTCCGGAAGTTTCTGTGACAGTGATGCAGACATCAGGAGATATCTCGCGTTGACAATGGCAGTGATCACCGCCATGGTGATATACGGTGCCTGTGATGCTATAACTGTAAATCCTGCATACTCACCTGCAGAGGCATTACACAGTAAACTCGCAAGAGTAGCCTGAAATACTGTAAGTCCTGCATTTCTTGCTGTAAATCCAAGAGCAAAGGATACTGCAAAATACCCTGCTGCAATTGGGATACCGTGTCTCAAACCCTTTTTAAACCACTTTTTATCATCACTACTCATTTTATTGAGGCTCCTTTGCCATTTTATATGATTAAAATACTATACAATTATCATTAATAAAGAAAAAGCAATTAATACCGAAAAGTATATGGTCACACCCATATACTTCATTTCAGAATAGCACACTAAATTGATTCCATTAGCCATATTAGTATATCTTGAAATTATGTAAATGTTAACGGCTATTCCTATAATGAAATTTTATGTCAGAAATGCAAAAAAACATTGTACCTCGTAACTATACGCTACAAAGGTACAATGTCTGTTAATTTAACTAAACCTTATTTGATATCATTCAGTTCAGCTATTTACTGATTTTTATCATGTACTGTCAACGCTATGCCTACATCAATAGTCAATTATAATGATTAGTGATTAGTGCAGACACCATCGGCTCCAAATATATAGGTCTGTCCGTTGATCTCCTTGGCACCGGTACACATAACTCCTGTCGATGCTCCTATCTTTGACTCAAGATAATACCAGGCACCATTTACATTAAGCCATCCAGTATGCATATATCCGTCTGCATCAAAGTAGTACCACTGATCGTTTACCTTTTTCCAGCCCTGATTGTAAGGTACGCCATCCACCAGGTACTGCCACTTATAGGTGGTTCTCTTCCACTGTGCATTGGCGGCACCTGACCCTATACTTGATTTTGAAACGCTGTTATATGTTCCAGTGCTGGTTATGTTGGTAGCAAAGCTTCCATCAACAGCCGCCTTATAATCACTCAGGAAATCCCACTTGTCATCCACCTCGTAATCGCTGGTATCTGCAGCATAAGTTCCTGCTGTTGCCCAGTCAGAAATAGCAATATTGTAGTACTTGGCATCGTTTTTCTTAGGAATGCCTCTGACCGTAACCTTGAGTGTGCCTGCCTGAGCAGAGTTTATATAACCGGAAACATCATGACTTGTCTCACTAGTACGAAACTTCTGAGTCACTTTTTTGCCACTGACATTGACATAGCTGATACGTACCTCATACTCATCAGCAAATGTCACGTCATAGCCTGACCAGCTGGCTATACCAGAAGAGTTGATGGTCGCATCCTGATATCCAGGATCATCTGTAGGTATCGCTCTCACCGCCACTCCAATTTGCCCGTTATAAGCATTGGCAGTTGCACTGCTGATAGAATAATGAGTATTTGTGGATGTACCATGATAGGTCTTTTCATTACCGTTTTTATTTAGATAGGTGACAACTATCTCATATTTACCTGCGTAATCCACCTCGCTCCATCTGACCTGAGAGTTGGCAATATCCACTGTGACATTTTCCGGGGACTTTAACTCATACAGAGGATATACCAGGAGTCGCCCTGTAGCCTCAGTGTTATCTACTGACACCATATCCACATAGGTAGACCTGATACCAGTTCCAGATATTTTTAGATCATCATCCAGAGCACCAGAATCACTTGTGATGGAGACATTAATGGTCGCAGGGATGGTCGGATTATTGTCTTTAATACTGGTTGCATCTGCTACGATAACTGCATCTATATCATCATCATCCTCCACCTCATAATTTGGGAAAAAGCAGATACCTGCATCCGTCTCTGATATAGAGTCAAGGTCAGCATTGATCTCAACATTTTTTACCATGGCCATGGCAGGTACCGCTGTGAGAATGCTTATGGCGCTGCCTATACAAACGACCTTTAAAAAATTTCTCTTCATAACTAACTCCTTTACTCATCATTTCCAAAGAGAGATGTTACAGTATTCCACATTTTTACAAATACTGCTTTTATCCTCTGGAACAGAGTTGTACTCTCACCAGGCACCTCGCTGTCCAGAACCGCATCCTCATTGTCATCTACTGTTATCTCATCTGATCGACATATAATGGATATATTTGTAGGCTCTTGATTGTGATCACTAGTCAGTGATACCTTAGGTGCATCTGGATCCATATTGAGGAAGTTATTGTCAGCCTCCTCTTCATCCAGCTTATTATTTATTGTATCTCTTAGATTCCTTCCGGTCTTCTTGAGATTTTTGGTGCTGTCCACAATATCCTGAGTGTTGTCCACTGCCTGTGAGCCTATTTCAAGTCCTGCATCTGCTGCAGAGTTAAAGTCAGGCTCTGCAGAACGGAGTACATTATTGATATTTTGCATCGCTGAGGCTGCATCCTGAGAGGTCTTTTCAAGCTCCATGATGATATTCTCAGAATCCTCAAAGGTCCTCTGTACATCCTCGTAATAAGCATTCATAATGCCCACAAGACCATCTATATCAGAAATAGCATTTCTGATGGTATTGAGTGTTCTGGCGGCCTGGAATGATACTGCACCACCATCATCTAATATATCGTCAAGATCATAAATAACAGTGTTTATGGCAGCTATCAGTTCCTCTGCCTCATCTGATGAGAAGAGATCTCCCTCTGAATCCTTGAGGTTTTCTATGGAATCTGTCAGATCATGCAGGCTATCTGCAAGATCATTTAAATCCTCATCCTCAGAGATAGTTTCATTTATCAGTGCTTTGGCATCATTCTTTAGATCAAGGATAGTATTCAGGTGCTTAGCATAATTTTCAGCCTTAGCCACCAAAGTAGAGTCCTGAGTGGCAGCAAGCATAATTTCAGCATACTTTAAAAGCTTTGTAAGATCATATCCCTCTGCAGCTACTGCCTGTGCTGCCGCCTGTTTTACCTCATCTGTCGCAGTTGCAAGTGTGCTAAGCTCTGATATTTTACTCATTACATAAGCTATATATTTAGCCTTTGTAGCATCAGAGTCTGATGACAGTGAACTAGCATTGGCAATTGCCAGGATTGCAGCCAACTCAGTACCGCTTATATCATCTACACTCTCACCCAGCTCCTCTGCAACAGCAGCAATAAGACTCTTTTCACTGTCTGTAAGCTTCTCATAATTTGAATAGTCAGAAGCATTATCAAGGGCCAGATTAGTCATTATCTCGGAGGCACTGGCTCTGAGCTTTTCTCTCCTGTCCTCATCGGTTGAGTCATTTGCGATTGCATTGAGACTTCCCAGGACCTCGTTAAGGCTGTCAATTGCATCCTGCGCATCATCTGACATATTATCTATATCAAGATTTGTAATAGTGGCTCCACTCATAGACTGTCCAAGCTGCCTTAACCTTGTGTTAAGAGTTTTTAGCTTGGAGCTTGAGTCCATCAGATGCGTATCAAGGCTGTTTAGGTTGGCATTTACATCATAGACCATCCACTGAGCTGTTTTTAGATCCTCATTTAAAGGCTCAAGGGTCCCCTGCAGATCTCTCAGATCCTGAATTGCCACATCATTTCCATTAAATATAACCTGGGCATTATTATGTAGCTTGTCTTTACCAGACTTTAGATCCTTGAGCATCTGATTGGTAAGGTCAAGCTGAGACTGAACATTTGTAACACCATCCAGCACACTCTCAAAATCATCAAGCATAGAGTTTGTATCATCTCTAAAATCATCCTTGATTTCCTTTAGGTCTTTGATTTTGGACAGGTCTCCAACAGTCACTGGACTCATGGTAAAAATAGCACCCACTGTTTCAAATGCATCTGTACCTAATCTGATCTTAAAGTGCCCTTCCTTGCCAGGCAGCGCCTCAAAGATGATACCAGAATACTGTCCTAATGTGGCAGTCTGGGCATCTGGAGCATCCACAGAGTAACATTTCTGCACATCCACAGGTACTGCAACTATAAGCATCATATTGTTCTGCATGTACTCTGAAACATTCTTATTAGGATATGCATCAATATCAATCTCCACAAGTCCGGACTTACCTCCGATCTTGTCGGCATCCATCAATACACCATTAAGCTTGTAACTTATGTCAAATGTCCATGGAACCTCCACACTTTCTGGCTCCAGGGTGCCCTGGAAGTAGAACTTACCCCCATCATATTTCTGCCAGGTCACAGAACCATTTTTAAAATCAGGCTTCTGTCCATCTGACATGTTGGTGATATTTATATACTTTCCAAAGTCAGTATAACTGCTGACTCCATTAAAATTTACGCCCTTTACAACATTCGCCTTACTTACAGCCCCATAATGGTCCAGATTAAGGTACATTGTTTCATCTACCTCAGCATGAGCACCTGCTGCATATGCGTTATATGGTGTTAATAATATGTTTGTTGAAAGACAGCTCAAAAGCAGTGTATATGCCGCTGCCTTTTTACACATTTTTCTTGCCTTATGCTTTCTCATTGTCTTCACTCCTCACCCTTATTATCAGTATTTATATTGCCAGCATCATTTGTTTGATCTTCTGTTTTTGTTTCTGTTTTTCTTTCTATTTCAGCTTTTGTTTCAGCTTTTGTTTGACTTTCTATTTTAGTTTCTGGCATATTTTCTGTTTTATCTTTAGCATTATTTTCTGCTTTTTCTGTATCTCCGACTTTATCTGCTTCCTTATAGTCCTCTTCATAATCGTCATCCTGAATGTAACTATACTCTGAAACAGCTTTCCTCTGCTTAGGCTTTACCGCCTGCTTTTTCATCTCCTCTGATACATCAGAAACCTCACGGTACTTGTTATCAGCCTCATTTCTTGCAGAATTTATGCCACGCAGATAAGCTCTAAACTCAAGAAACATCTTTTTACGTCTTTCGTGGCGTGACTTGAATGTTCCTGTGATAAGTCTGTCAGAAATATTAAAAAGTGCCGGCATCAGGGAGGTTACAAAAATCACAGAGAATATTGCACCTCGACCTACCAGATGTCCTACCTGCCCAATAGCCGGTATGGATGACTTAATGCTTATGGCGTAACCACATACAATAAGAATGATTCCTGACGTAAGTATTGACGGAATACTAAGTTCTGTCATCGCTATAGCTGCACTCTTTTTATCCAATCCCTTACCTCTGCCCTGAAGGTAACTGTCTGTTGATGAAATCGCGTAATCAATGGTTGATCCAAGCTGTATACAGGAAACCACAGCGTATGCAATAAATATGAGCTCACTTCCTGTAAAATATGGAAATGACATATTTATATAAATAGCCATCATGATAGGCACCATGGCTACAATCGGCATGACGATAGACTTAAAAGATATGGCAACAACTATAAATATACTTATCATGGCCAGATTATTAACAAGAGTATAATCCGGTATAAGTACAGCCTCCATATCCTTTGTAGTAGGAGTATTTCCTGTAATATAAGCCTCTCCTGGATAGTAGCTGTTGATTATATCTGACACCTCATCACTGTATTTAAAGGCTGTAGGTGATTCAGGTTTTGTCTTTATATAAATAAGTAATCTTGCATAACCATCCTTGTGGAAAAGCTCTGTAACTGACTCCGGAAGGAAGTTCTCAGGTGTACCTTCAGGCAGATAGGACTCTATACCCATTACCTTTTTTACATAGCTGAGATCCTCAAGCTTATCGCAAAGTTCCTTTTCCTTGAGTCTGTCAGTATCTGGGAATATGGCTACAAGAAGATTAGAACGACCAAAATCCGCATCTATCTCCGCAGAGTTTTCGTACATTGATGTACCAGGACCAGCACCTGTTGCATCAGGTCCATACTTAAAGTCGTTCATACCCTGAGCAATATATATTGGTCCGGCAATACATATAGAAACAATCAGGAGTATCGGACTTATCTTGTTGATCACCAGACTGAATTTATGGAAATTAGGAAAAAATGACTTATGTCTGGTTTTATCAATCTTATCTGACCAGCTAAGAATAAGCGATGGCATAAGGAAGATAACCATCAGTAAAGAGCAGATAATACCCTTTGACATAACGATACCCATATCCCAACCAATGCTGAATCTCATAAAAACGAGAACTATAAATCCAAAGAATGTGGTCAGCGATGATGCAAGTATGGTTGTGATAGTACCCATGAGTCCAACCTTAAGAGCTGACTCCTTATCCAGTCCCTTTTCTCTCTCTCGCTCGTATGCATGAAGCAGGAATACTGAATAATCCATAGAGGTGGCCAGCTGCAGAATGTCACAGATATTATTAGTAATATAGGATATCTCACCTAAAAATATGTTGGATCCTTTATTGACTGCTATAGCACATCCTATAACTGTCAGGAAAAGTACCGGTTCAAACCAGGATGTAGTGGTAAACAAGAGGATTATAAAGATGAGAATGACTACAATCACCATGATCTCGTTCATCTCTTTTTTTACATTCTCTTCGATGAACTTGTTGGTCGGAGACATTCCCACAAGATAACCTCTGCCCTCAATCAACTTATCAATCTCGCTAATAGCTTTATGGGTACGCTTGGCAGTATCGCCCTCCTCAAAGGTAATATCCATAACTGCTTTTCCATCCTTATAGTAGTCATCGATATCATCGTAATTTATAAACTCGGAGGAACCATAGACCTGAGTTGTCATGTCGCACCATACAACCTGATCAACTCCATCTATCTTTTCTATCTGATTTTTATATTGCTTAGCCTCATAGATAGTTACGTCCTTGAGCATGAGTCTGCCGCTACCAGGATATCCAAAAACATCCTTCATCTTATTGATAGCAATTTTTGAATCAACATCATCAGGCAGATATTTTGTAAGATCGTAATTTATAGATACAAGTGGATAACACATTGCAAATACGACAACAAGAACAAGGATAACATTTCTGATCAATTTGTTATGATCAACAATAAAATCAGCAATATTACCTCGTTTAGAAATTTTTACAGAATTTCTCAACTCTTTGATTTTTTCGGAAGCTTTATTTTTTCTTTTTCCAAATATGCTCATACTTACAACCCTTCAAGCTCTTTGATAATACACATAAACACATTGTACTATAATCAAATAAAGTGTGTTATAGTACAGATTTCTGTTTATTGACACATGTCTATTTATGTGGTATTTTCATTTTATGAACATGTTGTTTAATTAGCAATAGTCAATTTTAAGAGATAAGTTTGTTTCTGAACATATTTAGTATTTTTGTTAATTTACACAATATTAATCGAACTGTTTATCAATTAAATAAATAGGCAATACTTATAGTGTTATTTATTTAATTTAAGAAAGAGGTTTTATATGGAAGTTCCAAAAAAGTCTTCTGGTTCCACAGATCGTAGGATCAGGAAGACTCAGTCTTCCCTTAAGGGAGCACTTGCTCAGCTTATGGAAAAGAAACGTGTAAAGGATATATCTGTGAGAGAGCTTACAGACCTTGCAGATGTAAATCGTGGTACCTTTTATCTTCATTATAAGGATGTATTTGATTTATTAGAGCAGTCAGAAAATGATTTATTAGTTGAGCTTCATGAGACCATAAGTAAGTTTGATGAGGCAACTGTCTCTGATGATCCAACCTGTATTTTTGAGGGAGTCTATAATCTTTGCAAAAAAAATTCAAATCTTGTACGTATCCTTATCGGAGAAAACGGTGATATCAAGTTCCTTAATCGACTCAAGGAACTTGTAAGAGAGAAGTGTCTTACAGATTGGTCTTTTATCGTACGTAAACAGGGTATACACCAGTTTGACAGTTATTATGCTTTTGTTGTTGGTGGATGCATCAGCTTACTTCAATATTGGTTTTCCAGTGGTATGCAGGAAACGCCCCATGAGCTGGCAGTGATAACAGGTGAGCTTTTGAGTGGAGGACTGTCCATGAAATCTAAACAATAACTAGTAAAATACATATATATTATTAAATCAAACTAAGATTAGGCCCGAGATATGTACCCAATTCAGATTTAAGTCACAGTCTGAGCCAAACTATGTCATATTACTATAAATAATATTTCAAAACAGTATTACAAGCAAAATACGTATCAAAATTTAGATTGATTAGAATATGATCAAAGAAAAACTCCCGGGTTCAAGCCCGGGAGTTTTTCTGAACACTAAGTTTTGTTTGAGTCTATTTATTTCAGGAGATTTCTACAGTTACACGTTTATGGTCAGGAGGACGTGTCCTGTAGAGTACGTTCAGTTAGTCTCATCTAACCTACACCCATAATATAACACCAGGCTTCCCTACTCGTCAAGCAAATTTGAAAAATTTTTTTCATAAAATCAGACTTAAAATCAGACTTCACATTATCTACAAATAGATGGTCTATCAATTACAATCAAGTAGGAAAAATGCATCGCGCCCTACTCGCACATGAGCACCCTATCGGCTTAAGCCTATAAATTTCATCTCGGCGGCTCTGGAATATAAGCAAAAAATCCGGAGCAAAAGCCCAATGTTATTACGTTTACATTGAGCTAAAGCCCCGGATTTATGATCCACTATAAATATGTAATTATAAATTACTGCTCCTGAGCAATCTCAGCCTCACCGTTCTGATACTCCTCATACTCTCTGAGAACATCATTAAGATCAGCTGTAAGCATATCACTGTCAATACCGTGAACCATGCATGCTTCCTCAAGTGTCTCCATAACTGAAGATGGGCAGTAGATGCATCCCATTCCATTCTGCATAAGGAATGGTGCAATCATTTCATTGAGCTGCAGAAGCTCACCAATTCTCATATCCTTTGTTACTGTAACCATAATTGCTTTCTCCTCTTATCTCTCTAAAAATGTCTTTATGTCCATAAGGGACAAATAAATCAACTCAGACGTTAAATACTCCTTAACTTCTGAACTGCATTGGCATCAATGATCACATCATAATGCTCTCTAAAGTATGCCTCATACAATTCATTATCCTTAAGCTTGCTTCCAAACTCATTTAATAAATTAGATGCTCTGTTAAGCGCACTCTGTCCACCCTCACCGGTATGTAACACAAGATAAAACTTTCCATCGTTATTATCCTTATATAATGTGTTTACACCCTTATAAAGATCTCCAATAGCAGCTGCTGCATCCATAACTCTATCAAGTGTTTTAAATGCATATACTCTGACAATATCCTCATCCTGCTTGTTTGACTCATCGTCAGTTACATTATCATCAGAATCAGAAATATCTGTTGGCTCAAATGCATCTGTATCCTTACCCACAGACTTGTTCTGGCTCTTGTTTTCCTTTAATTCCTTGATCAGATCCTGCGCTCCCTCAAGTATCTCACTAGCCAGTTGTGAAATCCATCCACTCTGTGATGAACCTGACTGAGAAAACTTTGAGAAACGTGTATCCAACTCTTCCGGATCATCAACTTTTGAAATAACAAGCTGAATAGAACCTCCCTGCAATGGGACAGCTTCTATCATCAAAGGCCCGTTATCAGCTGTAAATCCAACTTCTGTCTGCGCTTTCTGCATCATCTCTGTGAACAAACGCTTTGCAGCATCTGAACCATAAGTCATATCACGCAGATTTATATTTCTTGAACTAAGATCCAAGCTAGTTAATGTGCACCTGATGGAGTTGTCATCTATTCTCTCTATCTTCATAATGGCTCCTCCTTTATATAACTACAGATAATATAATATAGCAAAATAAATTGCAAACAATTTGAGCAAGAATTTATAAAAGTTTAATCTTCTTTCTCTGTTATGTATCTCGACATATTCCTACATCTTAATAACCTGCATCTCTACCTGAATGATCCTGATTTACAAATCTAGTATACTGTGGTTGCCACAAAAGTGTAACTGTACCAATAGGACCATTTCTCTGTTTTGCTATGATGACCTCAGCCTCATTAGGATGCTCTGTGTCCTTGTTGTAATAATCATCTCTATACAGGAACATAACAATATCTGCGTCCTGCTCGATGGCACCAGACTCACGGAGATCTGACAGCATAGGTCTATGATCAGGACGCTGCTCACAGGCACGAGACAGCTGTGACAATGCAAGAACAGGACACTGCATCTCTCTGGCAATACCCTTTAGAGATCTCGAAATATCGGATATTTCCTGCTGACGACTGTCGCCGCTCCTTCCAGAACCTGACATCAACTGCAGATAGTCAATAACGATAAGATCCAAACCTTTTTCCAGCTTGACCTTACGACACTTGGAACGGAGCTCTGTCACCGTGATACCAGGAGTATCATCAATTATAATGTTTGCATCAGATACTTTATCTACGGCATTAATGAGCTCTCCCCAATCCTCATCAGTGAGTGAACCCTTTCTCAGCTTGTCAGCATCTACAAGAGACTCCATAGACAACATACGGTTAACCAGCTGTTCACGTGACATCTCAAGAGAAAATATCATACAAGGCTTATGCTGGCGTACACCTACTGTATCAAGGATATTTAATACGAATGCTGTCTTACCCATAGACGGTCTTGCAGCCACAAGGATAAGATCAGATTTTTGAAGTCCTGCCGTCTTATAATCAAGATCATAGAAGCCCGTTGAAACACCAGTTACCTGTCCACCATTCTTGGCTGCAGCCTGAATATTATCAAGTACCTTCAGTGCTACTGTTGCAATCGACTCTGAATCACCAGTATTTCTTGTCTCAAGCAATTTAAATATCTTTTGCTCAGTCTGTCCCAGAATATTATCCAGCTCATCCTCGCCAGCGTAGCACATATTGGCAATATCCTCATTCACCTTGATAAGCTTCCTTAGGATAGACTTTTCCTTAACGATATTGCAATATGATTTAACATTGGCACTAGTAGGCACTGCCATAACAATATCTCTAATTACCGAAATATCGTAAACATCGGCAGGAACATTATTACTTTTTAGTTTTTCAGACAATGTTACGATATCTACAGGCTGATCGTGATTATACAGATCCTGCATGGCATCGAACATCAAGCTGTACTGTTTCTGATAAAAGTCATCTGGAATCAGGATCTCGGCCGCTGTAGATACTGCATCCTTATCTCTAAGCATGGCACCTATAACACTTTGTTCAGCCTCCTGACTGTGAGGCACGACTCTTGTCAGAATATTTTCATTCATTTCTGCCATTATTCTATCTTCCCTTACTATTAAACAACTTTAATGCCAGTCGTTTAAATCCAAAACTCCTTTGCCTCAGATTGATAGGATCACTATCCCTCTTATCAAGCACTGATGACAGATACGTGAAGCACTGCTGTCACATCTCTGTGGAGCTTGACATTCACATCATATCCACCAAGATTTTTCATTGGTACATCGACAGAAAACTTCTTTTTATCAACATCTATACCAGACTGCTTTTTAAGTGCCTCCTGTACCTCCTTGGTTGAAACAGATCCAAAGGTCCTTCCATCCTTACCTGACTTGACAGTGATGGTCAGCTTAACTGCCTCAATCTTTTCCTTAAGCTCTTTGGCCTCAGCAAGCTTCTCAGCAGCAATCTTTTCCTCGTTCTGCTTTTGAAGTTTTAATGTATTTAAATTCTTGTTATCTGCAACAACACCTGTCTTTGACGGAATAATGAAATTTCTTCCATATCCCTCTGATACCTCTACAATATCTCCCTTTTTACCGAGAGCCTTGACATCCTTTAATAAAATAACCTTCATTATGAAGCTTCTCCTTCCTTAATCATCTGGTCAATCGCATCCTTAATTGATGCAATCGCCTCAGGCACTGTGCCCTCTCTGAACTGTGCACCAGCGATAGTACGATGTCCACCACCGCCCAGTTTTTCCATAAGCACCTGCACATTCATCTCATCAATTGAACGTGCGGAAACATATATAATATCATTATATAATGTCAGAACGACACTTGCCTTTATACCTCTTATGTTCAAAAGCTCATTGGCTGTTTGAGCACATATAACTGTAGGACTCTCCAGTCCCTTGGAGTCGATGGTACTGAATGCATAAGAATTGCGATATACCTCTGCATTTGAGATGCCGGCTGCCTTGGCCTGGTAATCCTTGAAATTTTCTCTAAAAACCTTACGTATCCTTGTTATATCAGCACCACAACGTCTAAGATATGCTGCTGCCTCAAAAGTACGAACGCCAGTCTGGTTGGTAAACTCCTGCGTATCGATAACAATACCACCATACATCGCATCAGCCTCAGGACCCTTTACCTTGATTCCGTCACCAATATACTGCATCATCTCAGCAATCATCTCACATGCACTTGATGCATATGGCTCACAGTAACTGAGCACAGCACCCTGAATTGACTCACTTGAGGTACGGTGATGATCAAATACCACAATAGTCTTACATACCTTGAGGAGCTCAGGCTCATCAATGATGGATGGTCTGTTACAATCAACAACCACAAGCACAGTATTATTATCAACCATCTGAACAGCCTGTGGACCAGTGACAAACATATCCTCTGGATAATCATCACTCTGCAAGAATCTCTCCTTTAATGGCAGAATGGTTGACGTAATGGTATTTTCCACAATATAAGCTCTCTTGCCAAGAGTTGTGGCCATACGATAAACACCAACTGATGCACCCAGGCAATCCACATCACTATTGGCATGACCCATAATGATGACCTTGTCTCTTGACTCAAGCAACTCCTGGAATGCCTGTGCCTTTACACGAGCCTTTACTCTGGTTGTCTTTTCCTGTGTCTGAGCCTTGCCACCAAAATAATTAATATTATCATTGGACTTTACAACAGCCTGATCCCCACCTCTACCAAGAGCCATATCTATAGAAGTTCTGGCATATTCATAATTCTGATTATAGGTCTCAGCGCCATATCCGATACCAATACTAAGCGTAATAGCAAGCTCATTACCGATATTTACCTGCTTTACCTCCTCAAGAATAGAAAATCTATCCTCAAGCATCTTTGACAAGAACTGTTGCTTTAAAATAAAGAAGTACTTATCTTTCTCAATCTTTCTTATAAGTCCACTAACAGTAGATATATATCTGTTTATCTTTCTATCAATAAGAGCGGTAAGGAGAGATCTCTTTACATCATCAGTCTGCTCCAAAACCTCCTCATAGTTATCAATGTAAATAAGACCAATAACTATATGCTCTCTATCCAGTGCAAATCTAAGCTGTGTCTCATCTGTCTCATCCCTCAGATACACAGCGATGGTCTTCATATCAGGATCATACAGAGATGGCATACTTCCATCCTCTGTAGTAACTTTGGTCCTTATCAGGTCGATAAGATACTTCCTGCCCTCATAGTCAGAGTGTATCTCCAAAGTAACATCATCCTCCAGGAACATCTCTTCATGAATATTTGGGAACATCTGCATAATATTGGATGCTGCAATTTTATCGTCTCCTACTATCTCCTCAAAACGTCTATTGCCCCATAAAATATTGCCCTTTTCATCTACCATACAGTAAGGTGTAGGCATCTCATTGAAAAGCTCTGAATGTACCTCACTTGCCCCCATAGCATAGGCCTGCAAAGCAGACTGTAGTTTAGTCTTTCTAGTAACATATATGTATGTAGCTAAGGCTATATAGATGATAATAAACGGTGATAAAATGAAGGCCGCTTGTGGATCAATAATTGCAAGAATAAAGTTTGCAAGAACCAGAAGCATGATTAAAATAAATGGCCATGAAAAATATTTATCGATTAAATTTTTAGGATTTTTTATGTTCATTTTTTATCTCCAAATGGATAACGCTTTGGGATGTATTATAACATAAAGAAAGTGATAAGAAAATAAGACCATAACACCAGCTAAACACCGATGTTATGGCCTTATAAATTAGCTTTATATCCGATTGATAATACATATCTAAAATCTGAATATCAAATTTTAAATTAATCTACCTGATATGGAAGAAGTGCTACGTGTCTTGCTCTCTTAACTGCAAGTGTGATAGCTCTCTGATGCTTAGCGCATGTTCCAGTGATTCTTCTTGGAAGAATCTTACCTCTCTCAGAGATATACTTTCTTAATGTAGCTACATCCTTATAATCAATAGGCTTTGCTTTCTCGCTGCAGAATACACAAACTTTTCTTCTGCTACGGAAACCGCCGGCTCTTCTAGGTCTTGAGCCACTTTTATCTGACTTCTGAAATGCCATGGTTAATCCTCCTTGTAAAATACCACAAGGGTTTCCCTAGATTAATTGAATGGGAGTCCCTCGTCCTCTACCCCATCAGGTATATTCATAAAACCATCACCGATTGAGCTTCCTCCCTGTGAGGACTGGCTGCCTGAGTTAAAACTCCTGCCTCCTGAAAAGCTTCCACCGTTTCCGTTTGAAGCATTTTTACTCTCCGCGAACTCCTGATTCTCAACAACTACATCAGTTGTATAAACCTTCTGGCCATCTTTATTAGTATAGCTTCCGGTCTGAATCCTACCCTCAATTGCAATCTTTGTGCCCTGGTGTAAGTACTTTTCTGCAAACTCAGCAGAACGACCAAATGCTACGCAGCCGATAAAATCTGCTGTCTGCTGCTCCTGTGCACTTCCATCCTGACCTCTACGTACACGACGATCAACTGCCAGTGTATATCTTGCAATTGCCATAGAGTTCTCTCCCTGTGAATATCTCACATCAGGATCTCTGGTTAATCTACCCATTAGGATAACTTTGTTCATTTTTGTTCTCGCTTTCCGCTTGCTTACTCGGCTTTCTCTTCAGCAGCAGCTTCCTCAGCTACAACTGCCTCAGCATCAGCTTCTGGCTTAACAACAAGATATCTGATAACTGGTTCCATAATGCGAATGTGGCTCTCAAGCTCATTCGGAGTATTGGAATCACCTGTAAATGGAATGAAATAGTAGAAACCTTCCTTCATATGCTGAATCTCATATGCAAGTCTCTTCTTGCCCCACTCCTGGATGTTCTCTCCAACAGTGCCACCGAAACGGGTGATATATCCCTTAATCTTTTCGAGAGCAGCTGTTCTCTCCTCATCTTCGAGCTTCGCACTCAGAACAACACATAATTCATATTTGTTCATCTGCTTTACCTCCTTTTGGTCTCTGGCTCCCGCATCTGTGCGGAAACAAGGAATTTATAGATACAGTAACGTATCCTACCAAAAAAGCCGGTATATTGCAAGCTTTTTTTAATTTTATATTTTTATTTTTTACTACCTTTATTTTTCAGCTTTTCTGACCTTTTTGATCATCGAGCTCACCTTGGATCTAGGCAGTAGTAAAATGTGCCCACACCCAATGCATTTAATACGAAAATCAGCTCCTACCCTAAGTATCTCCCAATCAAAGGAACCACATGGGTGTTGCTTTTTCATGGTTACGATATCACCTATTTCTATTTTTTCCATATAAATCTCCATCACTCATAATTTTTATAAGAAAACAGGAAATATCTCATACTACTTCGGATATATATATGTTTTGAGTTTTTAGCCACTCAATCATATCAGCCTCTGTAGCATCCTTTGGAAGCCCACTAAATCTTATAAAAGCATCTTTTGATATTATCTTGGCCATGATACAGGCATCCTCAGGGACACCACTGTCACTTAGACCCTCACCAAGTTTGTCTTCCATATTTGCCCTTCTAACATAATCATCATTTTCTTCTATATAAATGTCATAGTTAGAAGTAACATAATTATAATCTCTAATCCTCTCAGAGGAATGTTTCGACACGGTATGAAATCCAAATGGTATATAAACCTCCTCATGGACAGGGATCAAAAAACAAAATGGCATATCCTGCTGCCTCATAATATCAAAACTTCTGTTTAGTATAGCTGCCATATACCCTTTATGCCTCTCGTCCTCTTTTGTGGCGACCGCATAGATATAGTATATAGCTGCCGAAGTCCCTTTTTTTGTACATATGGTAAATGGGTTTAGATGAGCCATTGAAATAACCTCATCACCCCTTTTAACATCTACAATGATATTATCCAGACAACGATCCTCATAATACCAGTCTAAAAACGCACCCTTGTCCTCTGGAAATATATCCTCATAAAGAGGATAAGTCTCATATTTATCTTTTTTATCAACAAGAACTCTGATATCTTCCATACGCAGTTTTTATTTCTTTCTAAAACTATTATTCACTATAGTTCTCGATCTCTTCCTCATATTGGTCAGTTATCTCATTTTTCCAGCCCTTAAAATCCTTCTGGAGAACCATGTATTTTCTTTCAAAACAGCATGGATTGTAACTGGTCTTGGCCTTTCTGAGCCCCTCCAGTCCGAGATCATCCTCACGATTAACAAGCTTCACATTTGGAAACTCATTAACGATAAACTGTTGATTTATAACCTGATAAATACCAGGTATTTCAGGATTTGCCTTTTCAATAGAAATACAGGCCATGTCCTCTCTTGGATTTAATGCTCCGAGTGAGAATGCTTCAAGCTTGCCATCAATGTATATCCCACCAGCTTTAAAATGCTCAAAAGAGAAGCATCCCTTTAAAACCTCTTTTATACCTCTTGCCTCAAACTCCAACGACTCATCTGCATTATCCTCATCTGAAGTACGGTTACAATACCATTTATCTAAAAAATCCAATACATCATCTTTAGCCTTGCAACATAAGGTTCTATATTCCCATCTGCCCTCATAGGTCTTCATAAATTTATTAACAAGATTCTTCTTTTTATGGAACTTCTTTCCTGGCAGAGTCCTCAGCTCTTCACCATCATAAATATAATCTTTAAGATCAACTTCCTCCTTAACAAGGAATCTATCATCATCTTTTAACTTGAGCAGCTCAACTGCCTCCTCATCCGCAAGATATATCTTTAACGGCTTTTTAAGTTCTTCATTGAAGTACTGTTTTATCAAATCAAAATAATACGGCAGATCTTCCTCACTACAATAAGGCATCGCAGAAAAGTACTCACCTTTACTTTCCATTACTGACAATACTGCTTTATCATCAACCAGAGAGGTGCACACATTGTAATAGTCTTTCCACAAAAATGTATTAAGGACACCTGTATCACAGGTCTTATTTGGACGCATTGAGTAAAATGGGGCTATCTTTGCAACTTCTTCTGGATTTGGTCGTGTAAAATTTAATTTCATCTATTATCCTCTTCTAAACATAACATCAGTTAGTATAACACAGTTAATTTCTACGCTCATTAGTAAATAATTTAATTCTTTTGAGCTATATGACCTTGTTATTATAATGTTGCGTAAAATATTATTGTATAAAATTTATATTACTTTTACCAAACCCTATTTAACCATACACACAGAATAAAATAATATTTAATCCTGCTCGTCAATCTCACTGGCAGTTGCCTTACTATCCACATTTTCCTCTATCTTCTCAAGGACCGACTTAGTACTTACATCACTACATGAAAATGTTTTATCCACAATTTTTGACTGCATAGGCACTGCTGCATCGCCGCTATCATTTAAAAACAATTCTGTAGTTACAAGTTCATTAAAACTGTTCTCAATATTTAATAAACTGTTTTCCACATCAATTGAATTGCTTTCCACATCAGTAAATCCCAGTATATATGTTTGATCTTCAGTACATCCTGGCCCATCAATTTGAGCCTCATCACCAGTAACCTGCCAACCAATAAACTCATATCTGTCATCTCTGTCTGCACTAGCATATTTATTTATATCCGGCACTTTTAAATAAGTAAGATTATCAACAAATTCACCACGAAATTGTAGCCTGTCTTCCGGATGCCTGATATCATAATTTATCCTATAGTAGGCGTCCTTATATCTCATCCTAAGGATTCTATCAATGATAGTACTGTTATCCTCCAAAAATGACGTTCGGAAGTGCACATCCTGGAAAATCTCTCTGTTATTCATACCGGATAACTCAACCTTTTGTCCAAATATCTCCTTTTCAATTTTCATACTCATTTTAATTGACCTAAACCAAAGATCAGAAAGAAGTTGTGCATTATTACTTGGATAATAATCCCAATCGGCAATTGCATCATATGCTTTATAACCATCAGCATCAGCGTGATCAACAGTACCTCTGTAGTCGCTCTCGTATTTCATAATCGTATACCCAAAAGGCACATACTTTTTGGATCTTTGCATACGTGTGAACTTATAGTCCTGATTCTTTATACCATTTCCATACCTGTTGTCATGAGCTACTGTAAACCTGGTCATTTTTGAGGAAATCTGCAATAAGCTGACGTCATTAAATATATCCTGCTCACCTTCAACCATAGCCTCAATTTTCAAACCTCCTGCTGCATCTTTAGATACATAGGCGCTTTGGATATTGGCATCAAAATTGTCATGTATAGAGTTGGCGAATGCAGTCGAGCCGAAGACATTCACAATAATTGAGATCACTATTACGGTAGTTATATGTTTAAATCCGCTCACTATACTACCTCCCTGACCTTAATACCTTTAGCTCTAGGTAATCTAAAAAACTCCACACTGTAGTTCTCACCCAGAATGAATTTTTGGTCGCTGCCTCTTATAGTTGCCTCACAGTGATAGTATTTCTTGCTATCAAAAGGCTCGGTTATTATTAGCTGACTTTGATTACCTCCATCGATACTTTGATAAGTACCGCCCTTTCCATCGCTGCTAATACACCACTGATATGAATCAAACTGGTCTGGTTCTGATAATGTTATAGCCTCTCCAGCATCAAGATAAATATATCCATCTATATCTGTGCCCTCTCCTCTTTCATTAGGACTAAACCCATACCTCTTTATGTACTCTTCACGGCTTAACCCACGATTTTCAAGATATCTCTGATGGCAACCCTTATCATTCCATAAACCATTTAACTCATATGAATGGTTTGTTCCATAAATTGAAAAACTCATTACCTTTTGATCATTACTGGAAGTATGAGCAGGTATAAAACCACTGCCACTATCCAATGGCATAAATATTGAAGACTCAACAGGTTTTGTATCATATGTATTGAATGTTGAGTTGTATTCTGTCTCTAAATCTTCAAAAAAGTCGCTCTCATTGACTTCCATTCCGAAAATATTAAAGCTCACCGCCAAGCTGATGAGTGATTCCACAATGAAGAACTTTGCATATCTCTTCCATTGGAATCTTTTCCATTGCAGACATTTCTGTTGCAGCCTTGTCCATAGTGATTTTGTCAACTGCAATTTTTTCAATTGGAATCTTGTCCATTGTAGCTTTGTCCATTGCAACCTTCTCCATTGCAATTTCATCATTTCTCCTTCTAAAACTTTAAATCCATTTAAATACTTACTTCCTTATCAAGTATTTTCTGTATTAACTACTATCTACTCACGTATTAACTATTAACCGCTATCTCACCGAACATTTACTATAATTTACTTATGCACCAACACTTGTCAGGTTTCGCACTATCTATTACCTCAATTACTGTTTTCTACAATTACACATCAGTAATCACGCACCTATATCGCAGCTCTATATCTTTTCAAATGCAGCGTCAACACTGTTTCCATCAAAATAATCGTAACTCTGCATCTTAATCTCACCATGATCCAACGTTATACAAAATACTGGTGATCTCACTATGCCTCCCTTGGCATATATCTCATATCTATAAAAAACTGGTTTAAGATTGAAAATTGTTACGGGACTATCAACACTTACGGGCTTCCAATTCATAGATGTGCCAATGCCTATATCCTGACTATCCGATCTATACCATTTAACACTTCCGTAATCGTGTGAACCCTCCTCAATGATCGCATCAAGCATGATATCTTTGCTTCTTACAGGGATGATCAACTGCCCATCCGCCAAATTAATGTTCACATTTTCTGGTCCATACATAAATCCATAAGTCCCGTCCGCACTTGTTGATGCACTATATCTGATATTACCTCTTATACACAGATCACCCTCAGGCAAGTTATCGATCCCAGGAAAAGTGATTTTGTAAACCATCTTTACCGTTTCATCCTGATCAATCCTGTCTTTTTTTGATCTGTCACCATCTGGACTAGACGCTGCTTCACTATCATATACACGCTCTATCACAACGTCCCGCCCGACGCTACTTATCCCACTAGCCGTACTTTCCGCACCCTGGTTTTTAACATTTCCACCTGCACTTCCACGTCCTGCTTCCATATCAGCTCTGGCTAGACTTCCATCTGCAGATAAAGTACTTCCTTCCCCTCCGACTCCTGCACTTCCGCTTGCCACGTTCCCGCCTCTGGCTCCGATGCTTCCACTTTCCGCTCTCTCACCGCCGGCTCCTGTGCTCACTACCATCTCTTTTCCATTCACAGTAAAATCAAGACTATCTAAAATATATACAGGCACTGTGCTGGTATTCTTTATATCAACCGAAATATAAACCTCACTATCCCTGTCAATCTCATCAGGTATCTTTGAGAATTTTGGTGCCGAGACATTCATACCCATGCTGGCAGTATGAGCTTTTATGTTTTCCTGTTTTTTATCCACAAAATAAGCCCCTGCCCCACACATAAATGTAAGGAAGATAAACAGTATCAGGAGAATGTTTCTCAATCTACGTCTCATATTATGCCGTTTCTATTACTTCATTAGCCTCAGCAGTATCCTTTATAAACTCCCAGGTAAGTGTATCCTCAGTATTCTGATTCTGGATTGCATAAACATTTGCAGTCACATTACATGTGCTGTCCATAAAGCTGGTTCCTGCATTTATTCCCAGCATGAGCTTTAAATCAACTTCATTAGGTTTACTGTTCTCACCTGCCTTAATTACGCCATTATTTACAACAAATTTTGCTACCTTGTTATTGTCTGTTAAAGATACAAACTTTATATTGCTCTCCTTCAAGTCGCTGATAGTTACATCATCATAAAAATCTTTGCCAGACATCTCAGGATCAACCATACGATCTTCCTCCTTGACACTGTTTTCAGCATCCTGAATAAACCACTCAACAGTATCAGCCATCGGAACAGATGATACTAATGTGATTTCCGTAAAGACCATGGCATCAGCCTCACCAGAATTTGTCACTGTATAGCTGATTTCCCTGCTATCTCCAGGAATCATATTGTTAACCAAATCATCCGTAAAATTAGACTTATCAACGATAATGCCCAACTTAGCAGCACTGGCCGTTACCTCAATTGATTTTTTATCTGTAAAATATGCATACGCGCCTGTTAATACTGATATGGCTGTAACCATAGTCACTCCAACCGCAGCAATATGTTTCTTTTTCATGAAACTCCTCCTGATATATTTCCTAACACATTTATTTTCTCAGTTCCATATTAAGAATATTTCTTGAATTTTTCTGAAACATTCCTTATACACTATTTCTCTTCAAAAGATCCCTTATACACTAGTTCCCTTCTTTAAATCCCTTATGCACCGTTTCCTCCAGAAGATTTCTTATGTACTGTTTTAATATGGAATTGTTTTTTAAACTATTATTGATATTGATTTCTAAGTTTTAGACCTCTCAAACTGTTGTCTTACAAGATGTGTATCATCAGAACAGCACTTTACTTACTGTTCCAACGATATCATCATCCCGTATCCTTCCAGGATCTTCCGAATTGTTTGCATCGCCCTTTGTAATATAACCGTTTGCATCTTGTCCAATGATGCGATGCGTAACATACGTATTCATCCCGAAGTTTTTTTGTTTAAACATCACAATGTCATTAAGCTCTGGCGTCTCATCCGTCTCTCTGATCAATAAAATCTCTCCTGAAGTATATGTGGGCTCCATAGAATCAGATAAGACCATCACAGGCTTCCAGCCAAACAGAAAGAATGGCTTCCCATGACATTGCTCGCGATACGAACAAACCAGAGCATAAATTGAAATCAATATCAGAAGCAGAGTAAAACTTGTGGAAAATAAATCTATAACCGTATTTACATCTTTCTTTGTTACTCTTTTCTTTGATACTCCTGATTTCATTTACTTAACTCCTTCAAAACTTACGTTCTCGCACACTTTTATTTCCACATTTTTATAATCCAATATATTAAATATCCATCAAACCTTGACTTCATGTACATCCTTCAAATATTTGAACTCATATATGTCCATCAAATTTTTAATATCAACACCCTGAAATTAGATTTATGTCGAATACTTTAATTTACTCTTTGTATCTTTTTGCTCAGATATTTTTGTAATTTTGAAAATGTAGAAAATAACAATTATCATCAAAATCAAAAATGTCACCCAAAAACATATGCTAACAATGAACCAAAATATCTTTTCAGACCTAGATGCCCCCACATAAATTGCAATGGGTTTTTCAACGACATTATCGCCACCTGCTGCCATAGTTACTTTTACGGGACTTTTGGTAACATCTTTTATTCCAATGTTTAATCTCCAAAATCCGAGATTATCTAAACTATTTTTCTTATCAATAAGACCTGATTTATCATCCCTTAAGCGATCTCCTTTCTCGTTATCGCTTTCAACATCTGCACCATTAACATCTTTAATATTTCGACTTTTTGTATATGCACCTTCAGAAGTCAAAACTTTAATACTTGCATCCTCAAGATCTCCACCTTTAGTATTAATACCTTCAGTAGCTCTATCTTTAGTATTTAAACTTCTAGTAATGCCTTCTTTAGTATTCATACCTCCAGTAGTGCTGTCTTTAGTATTTACACTTTTAGTAGTTATATTTGAATGTCTATGCCGTTTATATTTTGGTGAATAACTTTGATTTTCAATTGTTTGAACTGTCCCATATTCATCATTGACATTACCAGATAAAAAACTATGATTATCATCATATTGGTTTTCAGCATCAATTGGACTCATGTAATCAATAAATTTACTAATAAAATCATTTATCCACACAACTCCATTGGCTATTACCCTACTTCCAAAACCTTTCGAATTATCACTAAATCTGGATTTCGATACAGTACCACTTTTATTGCCTGTACTAGACTTATTTAAAGTATTGTTACTATTTCCAGACACCGTATATGGCCTACCTCCATATACGGTTCCGGTTTTGTCCAGTGAAATATCATCAATATTTGATATTTTTTCACCATTAGTGTCATAAAGTACTGTCTCGCCCGTAATAGTATGAAACTTTGTTCCATCATATTTATTTGATTCTGACCTTGCAGGCTCATCTGCCGATACAGTCCCTCCATCACCTGATTCATCTGACTTAGTTGTCACTTCTTCTGGAATTGAGGATTCTGATTTTGCAGGCTCATCTGTCGATACAGTCCCTCCATCACCTGATTCATCTGACTTAGTTGTCACTTCTTCTGGAATTGAGGATTCTGATTTTGCAGGCTCATCTGCCGATACATTCCCTCCACTACCTGATTCATCTGACTTAGTTGTCACTTCTTCTGGAATTGAGGATTCTGATTTTGCAGGCTCATCTGCCGATACAGTCACTCCATCACCTGATTCATCTGACTTAGTTGTCACTTCATCTGGAATTGTGGATTCTGATTTTGCAGGCTCATCTGCCGATACAGTCACTCCATCACCTGATTCATCTGACTTAGTTGTCACTTCATCTGGAATTGTGGATTCTGATTTTGCATATTCATTTACTGACATTGCTATCATTGAAATGTTAATGGTAATGCGTTTTCCAGAAACACTTGATGGTGCCTCAATCAAAAAATCAAATTTTAGTGATAATTCTTTATCCGATTGATCCTGCGTACACACATATCTTTCAACTCCATCATTTTTGAAGTATTCAGATAACTCATTTACCATTCCTGCAAATAAAACCTTTTCCTGATCATAAATCGAAACTTTAAAATATTCCGATAACTCTATCGATCCATCAAAAGTAATTGACTCAATCGAATATTTAAGATTTTTTCCAGTATTGTTTTTTAAAAGGATTGTTCGCTCTGATGAATCACCTGGCAGCATACTGCCAAGCTCAGAGACATTTAAAATAATTTGAAAATTCTCAGATCCGGTACCTGTATCAGCAAGTACCTCATAAGAAAAAAGCACGAGAAACATAAAGGTCAGCAAAAAAAGCTTCTTAATATTTCTCATGCATGTAGACTAACACACCTATTAGATTTTGAAAATTGTCTATTTTCAGACTATAGTCCCTTTTCAGACTATATTTTCCTCATGAAACGGCGTAAATACGTATTATTTCATCCGTATAAATATTTTTATCTTTATAAACAATCAAAGGTTTTTCCACAATTAATTGAGTTTTTCCACCCTTGACAGACTCTATCAAAACCATATTAGCCTCGCTGTTTTCATATGGATATATCAACCTCATCCTCTTAGGTTCCAAATGGACTTTCCTTAATTCCGTAAAGATATCCACAAGACGGTTTGGCCTGTGCACCATAAAAAACTTCCCATTTGATTTTAGTGTGAATGCTGCTGCCGCACAAACATCACCAAGAGTACACATTACTTCGTGCCTGGATATCAGCTTTCTATCTGTAGTGTTTCTTAACCCAGCATTCATATATGGAGGATTGCATGTAACAACATTCATACTAGAATCCATGCCCATATTTTTTATCTCTCTCAGATCACCTTGCAGAATCCTCATCCTATGCCCTTGATCATTTAGCATTACAGATCTTTGAGCCATATCCGCAACATCTTCTTGTAACTCAATACCAGTAAGCTCACTACAATCTGTTTTTGCAGCAATGAGGAGAGGAACAATACCTGTACCACTACATAAATCTAATAATTTCGTTTTATCATTCACTGCAGATAATGCAAAATTTGCCAGCAAAACAGCATCCATACCAAAACAAAACCCATCCATATCCTGTATTATTTTATATCCATTACATTGTAAATCATCTATTCTCTCCGCCATTATCAATACCTACTATTCTCTTAAACAATTTAATCTCTCAGACTTATTTTCAATCTCTACGATTTTCTCTTACATTATAAACTCTCAAACTTTTTCTTTCTCTACCATTCTCTCAGACTTTATTAATTATCAGACTTTTTCTATCTCTGCTATTCTCTCAGACTTTATTAATTATCAGACTTTTTCTATCTCTGCTATTCTCTCAGGCTTTATTAATTATCAGACTTTTTCTATCTCTGCTATTCTCTCAGAATTATATACTTTCACACCTTTTCTACCTTAGATAATTCAAATCAGCTCAGTATTAATCTTTTATCTATTTTCTGTTTTCATTTATATGTAAAATTCTATAATATAATAAAAAATAAGTAATATAATTATTCTACTAATCGAAAACAAAGATTTTTTATATAATCATTCTACTAATCGAAAATAAAATTAGGATCCAAGACGTCTAAACATCTCAGATCCTAATCATTATTCTAATCAATAATTATCATATATCTATTTGTCATTTATTAGTTATCTATACTCAAATGTTTAATCATCAAGCCCTGATTTTGGATCGCTTTTTTCGAGCTTTTCTAATGCTTCTATAGCCTCATCCTCTTGACTCTTCTGGCCGTTGTTCTTTGGTCCTTTACCATTGTGATTGTTTTTATCACCCTTTTTGTCGTTACCTGAATTGTTTCTCTTACGAGGTTTAAACTTAAGCTCAGAAACCTTGTATTCCCTTAATTCTTTCTCATCTTCTTTTTCAAGATTAACGATGACCTTGACCTTTTGATTTAGAACAGATAATGATGTTACCTCTCCCTTTAATCCATCAGGGGTAGTAACTAGATCACCGAGAGAAGGAAGTCGTGAATTTAAAAACTCATAAACCTCTTCCTCATTTTTGAGACAGCACATAAGTCTGCCACAGACACCAGATATATTTGTAGGATTTAAACTAAGCCCCTGCTCCTTGGCCATACGAATAGAAACTGGCGCAAAGTCAGATAAAAATGTATGACAGCATAAAGGTCTGCCACATGAGCCATAACCTCCGAGTATCTTGGTCTCATCACGAACACCAACCTGTCTAAGCTCTATACGTGTCCTGAAAATAGATGCAAGATCCTTAACAAGTGCTCTAAAATCAACTCTTCCATCTGCTGTAAAGTAAAATAAAACCTTACCTCTATCAAATGTATACTCGACATCAATGAGCTTCATATCAAGGTTATGTTTACGGATTTTCTCCTGACATACCTTGAACGCCTCTTGCTCTTTTTCATGATTCTCATCATGACGTAAATCATCCTCAGGAACTGCCTTACGGATAACAGGCTTTAATGGCTGAATAATCTTTTCATCCTCAGCATCTTTATTGCCCATAACAACAAAGCCATACTCAATACCTCTCGCAGTTTCTACGATAGCATGATCTCCTCTGCTAAATTGAATGGCTCCTGGTGCAAAGTAATATATCTTGCCTGCTGTCCTAAACCTTACTCCTATAACCTCTGTCATATATTCCTCCGGGATAAAAATATCCCTTACTTCCTTTTAAATCTATAGTAAAACACGCGTGTAAACCAATGCCATCTACATACACGAATACATAAAATAACTGATGTACAGTCAAATTAAAATCAAACCACAGTCAATCTACAATCAATCTACAATCAATCTACAATCAATCTACAATCAATCTACAATCAATCTACAATCAATCTACAATCAATCTACAATCAATCTACAATCAACAAATGATTAATAAACTGTACCGTCATTCTTTCTGAGTTTCAACAAAAAATCCTCTATCAGAAACTCTTTATTAACATTAAGTGGGAGATCTCTGATTGCTCTTTCAATATTATCCGTCGCAGAACCTATCTTGGCATAACTCATACTCGTAGCCATCCTAATTATATCTTGAGAAAGCTCCTCAGCATATATCAGTTCGATTTTTGACGTGCTTTTATAGCATAACACATCTCTCAAAACAATTTCAATAAAGCATAGAAATGTCCGCATAGGAACTTTCCACTCCTTAGTAATCTTGTCCGTAAAATCTAAAATTTCTTTACCATTTCTAAAGGTAACCTCAGAAATAAAATGTGCAGTTTCTCTCGACCACTCCTGAGAGATCATTTCTGAAACAGTTTCTCTTACGTCCTTCTCTCCAGCCTTTATCTCAATTACTCTTGAAAGAATAGTTGGTAAAAATGCATCAGAATTGGCCGCCAAAAGCATTATTACAACATACTGAGGCGGTTCCTCTAATGTCTTTAACAGGGCATTTTGAGCCTGTTGATTCATACACTCAGCGTGCTCTATCAAATAAATCTTATAAAGCGCCTCATATGGCCTGATTTCAACTGTATTAGTTACATTATCGCGAATGTTATTTACCGAAACGGTTGTGGGATTATCCTCAGGCTTATCAGGCTTTATGATTACAAGATCTGGATGTTCCTTATTACTAACTCTTTTTTTGACACTATCTTCCCATTCACTCTTAGATTTATATCCACGCTCTTCGTATATTGGTAATTGGCTGGATTTAGAATCATCATTTTCATCTGTTACATCTCGCATTAAAAGTTTTTCGGCGAAACTAACTGCTGCTGACTTGATAAGCTCCATATCCTCACCCTCGATGAGGTAAGCATTATATATTTGATTTTCTGGTATCTTTAATGATTTCATCTATACAATCTTCTAATACAATATTCTGGTATCTCTTAGTAATACCTGCAGCTATAAGCTTATCTTCTGAAAAATCAATGTTATCAGCTTTAAAGCGACGTTTCATTTCATCTAATTTAGGTGTATTTTCAAGCATTTCTCTACACTTAGCACGCTCTAAACGTATTTCGTCAGGAACTTCTATATACAAAGGTACGATATTCTCTTTTCCAAAGTAGTCCCTTGTACTTATATAACTTTGCAATACACCTATCATGAGATAGTCATCATCCTTTGATAAATCAATCTGTCCATCATCTACAGTTCCATAAGTCCATGGCCCATAAACAGTTTGATACGTACGCTCTTCTATTATTTTTCCGTCTTTTCGGTATTGATCCATCTGCTTTTCATCTATAAAATGATATTCCACACCTTCTGATTCACCTTCACGTATTGGTCTGGTTGTATATGGTGTGACTTCTTTCCATTGTGGATTCAAATCTCTCAAATATTTATAAATGGTATCTTTACCACTGGCAGACTTTCCAAATAAATAGTAAATCATTTTCCCCTCTTGTTATACGCACATTCTGACAAAATCTACATATTACAGTAATGATTAATTTGAATCTACAGGTCCATCGTTACTAATCACTACCCCATCACTTATTACTGCTACAGGACTTTCAGTAATTGTATCTGTACCTACAACCGGACCTTCATCAATTACTCCAGAATCATCTGATACCACCTTAGGTTTATCATCATCTGTATTATTAGATTCTCCATCTTTATCAGCCTCTGTTTCAGTATTATTTTTTGATTTAGTTTCGCTTTCTTTAGTTTCTTTGATTTCTTTAGTTTTACTTTCTGATGATTCGTCAATCGATTTATTTTCCTCAATATCATCTGTATCATCAGAGTCCTGACCACTCTTTTTAGCCTCTTCTGCTTCCACAGAAGCTTCTGCAGACTCAATATTCTCCTCTACCTCATCTGCTGTTATCTTAACTGCACTTGTCTCTGAAACAGTAACCCTAACACTTGTGGTTTCCACAACAGATGTCTCAGTTTCAGCTATAGTTACAGTAATTGGATCATTACTTTCAGTCTCAGCCAAAGTAACTCTTAAATCAGGAAGTGAAAAACCGTCCACATTTTTAAAAACAAAAAAGGCTATTAAAATAGCAACAACTAGCATGGAAACTGCAAAAAGAATTTTAAACAAATCCCCAACTAATGTAGCTTCCTGTTTCTTTTTCCTTTTTGTACTTCTTTTTTTTACGCCACTCATTTCTTTCCTCAAAAAAATATATTACTAAATTACTACTATAATAAACTCTAATTCAGTACAGTAACTAATCATCCATAAATGCAATAGTATGCATTTTAAATGTATTAATTATAGTTCTATACATATTATCTAGTCACTGTCCTATATTTTATCTAGCTACACAATACTGTATATCATCAAGCTACAGTTCTGTAATTTATCCAACTATCATTCTGTATATTATCTAAGAATATTTCATTGTATTGACTAAATCTATTTTAATATGTTAGCAGCAATCAAACTAAATCATTATTATCATTTAATCTTACAGATACTTCACCAAAAACGAGTGTATTTAATGTGCCATCTTCTTCTATTATCTCCAATGTACCATCTTTTCTAATACCTGCAGCATGTGCATTCCGAATATTTTGTCCATTAATAACAAGAATGTCATGTCCCGGAACCATATTTTTACTTATATACTCCTCTGCAAGGTATCTTTCATTTGCCAGACAATAAAACTCATTAATTACTTCAGCTGCCAATTGATTCCTATCTATCTTTTTGCCTTCAGACTTTTTTCCTAAAATAGATCCAGCTTTGTCCTTTATATCATTTGGAAAGCCATTATCAGGTTCATAAATATTTATACCAATCCCAACAACTACATATTCCATCCTACCAGACTCCATACTTGCCTGACCTTCAGATAAAATACCACAAATCTTTTTATTATTATAATAAAGATCATTTACCCATTTTATTGATAATTCTATTCCGGTCACTTTTTTTATCGCACGATATACTGCTACTGCAGATTGTGCTGTAAGCATTAAATTATCAATAACTGAGCCATTAGGTCTTAACAGCATACTCAAATATAGACCTGTACCTTTTGGTGAATAAAAACTTCTGCCTAATCTTCCCTTTCCGCCAGTCTGATAATCAGAAACTATTGTAGTTCCCTGTGGAGCATGTTCTGTAATAGCCAGCTTCTTTAATACATCATTTGTACTTGTAATTTCTTGAAATACATTAACACTTAAATCACCTATCAAATATCTATTAATCGCTTCTTCTGAAAGCACATCTGATGTTTCAGATAATTTATAGCCTTTATTTTTTGTTGATTCAATAACGTAACCATCATCTTTAAGTTGATTAACTGCTTTCCATACAGCTGTCCTTGAACAGTTTAATTTATCCGCAATTTCCTCTCCAGAAATAAATCTACCTTTATTCTCTTCCAATAAAGCAATTAAAGTATTTTTAACAGCCATATATAAATCCTCCCAGAAATGCCCATTATACCCATTCTGACTGATAAATAATATCAAAAATTGTCTCTATATACAAGAAAGGAGCCCTTGCTGCATGGCCCCTTTCAATATAATACTTATAACATTTATCGAATGACTAAATTTTAATTGTAATACGCTTCAGCTTGATACTATATAAATGATTAAACTCCTTTTCTAAATTTAACTCAGTCAACTATGATTGTCTTTAGGTTATAAACATATCTCTGCGTAAAATTGTGATATTTTATGAATTTTTATTGAAATATAGATGTCTGAATTTCTTTGACTACTTTAATCACACTAATGATTTAGAGTACACAAAATTTATGTCTTTAATATCGAAGCGAATTCGTATCGTGTTGCAATTAATTATTTGTCATTTAAACGCACAATATATGTGCTTTTACATTATATATTAACTACATATGTTTGCATATGCTCTAAATTACGACTATAATCCCATTTTAGACCATATCTATTTATATAACAAAAAAAGCCCCAAGATAACTTGAGACTAATTATCCTGACGCCAACGAGATTCGAACTCGTGATACCACCGTGAAAGGGTGGTGTCTTAACCACTTGACCATGGCGCCAAATAAAGAGGCGAAGACCGGATTCGAACCGGTGATCAGGGTGTTGCAGACCCACGCCTTACCACTTGGCTACTTCGCCTTATATTTTCATGAAACGAGATTCAAATCATGAAACAGCTCCTCCAGTTGGACTCGAACCAACGACACCGCGGTTAACAGCCGCGTGCTCTACCGACTGAGCTATGAAGGAATAACAAAAATATCTGCTCTATATATTATCATTCATTTAGAAGATTATCAACATCAAAACCTATACCAGCCAAATTGGATAAGCCCTCGACCTATTAGTAACTATCACCTGAATGCTTTGCAGCACTTACAGCTTAGCCCTATCTACCTCGTAGTCTTCAAGGGGTCTTACTCT